>Ga0315913_1009388_pt1 | contig 11478 bp, 3 predicted proteins | sample MpolsnodulesMG_FD_207736 | JGI IMG/M metagenome (GOLD analysis project Ga0315913, IMG submission 207736) | Medicago polymorpha root nodule microbial communities from Los Angeles, California, United States - small nodules | ecosystem: Host-associated > Plants > Roots > Nodule | place: USA... | reverse complement strand
TGATGAATCAATGTTCAAATTTTAACTAAAAGAAATATTCACATTTAATGTTACTTAAGCTTTTTTGGTTTTTTTAATTTTTTTTAATTTTGACGAAACCATGGTGTAATTAGCTAAAAAGAATTGTTTAGTTCGAAGGATTTTTTTATTCTCCTTTTCAAAGGAAAAAAAATTAAAGAAAAAAAAGGTTATTTTATGTTGACAATTGGTTAGATAGGAATTGGATTGGAAATTTACTGGCATTAACCTTTAGGAACATATGAGCCCAAGATGGGGAAATTTTACACCTGTCCCATGCTAAAACTCACCCATTATCTAAGACCAACACATTAGATGTTGATGGTTTAAGCAGGACCACATAGGAAGCCAAGACAATGCCAAGCACTACAGTACACGTAGGTTGAGAAATTGAGAAGCAAAAACTACTAGCTAAAAAAAGAGAAGAGCAAAATATCTACTAAACCATTTTCTATTTTTTTTTATTGAAATAAAGTTCTTATGACTAATTTTATTGATTCAAGTTAAAATTAACTTTATATAAATGTCACAAATTCTCCTAAAAAAAAATGTCGCAAATTATTCTAGGTGTGCTTATATTAATTAACACATCAATATGAACAAATAAGTTTCAATAAACTATAACCAACCTCGGTGATCAGTGAAAGGAAGAAAAAAAAAACTATAACAAACCCTTAATTGTACGAAGGGATTTTACACATTGGAACAGTTATTATTTTCAAAATACAATAAGGATTTAAATAACACTGCCTAAAAAAAGGATTCAAAATAATATTAGCATTTGCCAAAGATAATGGAATACCAACTATGTTAACATTTGTCATATAAAAAGTAGAATTATAATTTACACTAAGCTTTACCCATGCCCATGCAACTGATCATGTGTAAAGCTAAGAGTTCAATAGAAAGCATAAACTGAGTTTTGTTGGAGTTGCTCTAGCTGGTCCTAGTTTATTTTGGTTCAATTACAGAGATGACAGTAACTATGAATACCCTACCTACACTTCTGTTGTTATTCCCTTTTCACTAAGAAATTAATTCATTTAGAAGGCTCCCTTCTTCCTCTTACATTTTCCTTCAATTTCATTTGCACTGTAATTTTTCGAACCAAAACTTTGACCTTTCAAATTCCTGCAAATATAACCAATATCAACTTGACATATATTACAGAAACAGTTTAAAAGAAGAACTGAGCTAAGGAAGAAACAGAGCATTCAAATTGAGTTAGAATAAAGAAAAATGCAAATAAACGAGAGCAGGAACTATAACAAGAGGAAACAAAATTATTTGACCGTCCCGTTATAAAATCCTAGTAATACAGTCTGGTTTTCAGAATAAGGTTAAAATGTGCTTAAACTTCAAATATTAAATTAGCCTAGAGCATAAACCAGAACAACTTAAGCTATTCTCAACAAAAATGATGCAGAATGTAGCTTTTTAAAATGCAATTGCTACAAGTAAATGTGTCAATGACTTTGATACAAACACAATTTATTCATCGAAAAAGATTATATATGTGTATACACATCATACATAACTGCGGTCAAGTGAACAGAATCAACAATTGATACCTTATATTCCCCTTTTCTTGATCCCAACCAAATACATGTATCACTGCCATTCTCTAATGCAGGAGGCATGACAATAAAAAATTTATGCAGGAAATCAATTGGAAGCCAATCAACAAGCAAACGTTCATTCCAATTTCAATCGCTATCTACTAAATCTGCTACCACACAGTTCTGCAGATTACTTGGAATATTGACCTGCATATTGTCAATACACAGTCCCGGTGCTATCCACTTTTCCAGGCATGCACCAACTGTCCAGTGTCCACTACCAATAGACCGCGTCATATATTCTTTTAACTTAGGCCATAACTTAAAACTATATTCTTCCAAAGGCTAGAGTCACTTACCTTAGCTAGCAATAATATTGTCCACGGCATGACTCATATCACCATTCACAACTCTGTGATTCATCTTTAAATGGATACACATTATCCACTGTTTAATGCTCATGTCTCTAATCTAGCTGCTGCAGTGCGAATTTGCAACGACTAATCACTCACTTAAAAAACCTAATGTTATATAGCCTAAAAGGAATTATTCTGATGTTTTTCTAACCAATATATGGCTATCTCCTTTTGTATATAAGCTTTGATTTGGACCTTTACTAACATATGATGCTTGGCCAAAACCTTCCGTGTATATATCCAGCCACCAGTCAAACTAAAGGCCCTTTAATTTGACAGATATCTTTAAAGTCATTCTCGGGATAAATATCAATCTACAGTATTATAGCCTATAAAAAATGAAAATCTCATGCAAATATTTTATTCAAGCAGCCAATGAGAAAGTTGTAGTCATAACACACTCAACTAACTTACTATATCCTCTATAAAACTTTGAATTAATACTATTACTACCGACATAATTTCAAGAGAGAAATCCAACATCAAGTTTCCAATAATACATTTGCAGACTCCAATTGCAATCAACTTCAAATTGAGAATGAAGGAATTTTCTCAGAGAATCGGGGGAGAAAGATAATAAAATATAGTGTGAGTGAGTGATAGACGCATCGCCGGTTTGGTCTCGAGTTAGGGATAAAGAGATTAAAGTAGATCATTTTTGTTTTTATGATTGGATGATGGGGGAAGTCGAAGAGGTGTTGGCTGTTGTTGGAAGTATAACATTATAATTATTTGATGTCACGGCATTATTTTACTCTTGTGTTTGTTTTTGAAATAAAAAACAATCCTTTTATTTTAACAGATAAAAAAACAACTCATAAAAAATAGAGGTAATTTTGTAACAAAAAATCTTTTTATATAGTTTTATTTAAACAAACTAAGTTATTTTTTAAATGGAAAAAACTTATGTACAATTCCTTAGATACTTTTTAAATGGTTAAAACTAAATTCACCATCATTTTCTCAACTCCATAATTTTCTCGGAGTTTGTAATATTTAGAAAAATGTGTATTTTTTAGTTATGAATCATACAAAAAACATTTAAAGAATTGTACCTAAATCTTGCCATTTTTTTAAAAAAAATATAAAAAAATAAAACACAAAATAGATTGTGATTTTTTATAAAGTTGTGTGTATTTTAATCTATGAAAAAATGGACTCTTTGAGACCGTTTATTATAATTTTTTAAGAAAGAAAAACGTTTTTTTACCTCTAAAAAAAATCACTTTTTTAGAAAAATATATCACTTTAAATAAAAAGTATTGTATCCTTTTGTTACAATTTAAAAGTAAAATCAATATCTATTTTAAAGAGTATTACATTTGTTTGTTACATTTCTTTTAAATATGTTTTTTGTGCGATGGAAGGAAAATAAATATTAAAAGATTGAGATTCTTTCAAAAAACAAGTATCAAAAGGTTGAGATAATTTTGTAACAAAAAATTCATTTTACATAGTATTTATACAAAGTAAATTGTGTTTTTTTAAGAATTGATTTTATCTCGATGAACAAATACAAAATTGATTCTTCTTTTTTTATAAAATCTCTTAGAAATAATCTTTAATATATTGAATGTCAAGATCATTTTTTAATCCGTAATAAAAAAATCTTGTATTTAATTTGCATTTACTAAAAATAGGCTTTATGATGTTCAAATGGTTTTATCTCACCTTGGGTCTATTTGATGCAATAGAACCACCTTCCTATGATTTTTTATCGTTGATCCAATAAAAAAGACAACGGTTTCATTATTCAGTATAAAAAAATTAATAAAAAAAATTCAAATAAAAAATATTAAAAAATACAATTCACTTATCAATAATATTAAAAAAAATATGGGCGTCCGCTTGTAACTGTTAATTTTTTCACCTATTTTCGCATTTTGGCAGTTGTGCTCTATTCTAGCACACTATTGTACATACTCTTTCGTGATCCCCCTTTGCACGCCTTGTACGGGGTAAATCACCGTTGTTAATATATATCATTTTTGTTTGTTAAAAAAAATATTAAAAAATATGGACGGAATATTTATCACTGATGCTTAACAAAATACGAGAAACATATTTTCACATGACAAATTAATGTCATCTTTGTAATTTTGACATAATTTTAGTTTATCATTGTATCATTTGGTGAAATATCACACGAGATCCTTTAAGGTATATGATTATAACAAGTGAATATAATTTAACAAATGATGTTAAGGATCAGGATGATAAAATTGTTTGCTAAACAAAAAAAGGGATTTGTTTTTCCCATTCTATCTAGTTCTCAAGTGCCCTATAATTTATACAAAAATGCTCATGGAATTTTGGATTATAAAATTCGAAAATATCCAATCCGATTTCGGATTTTATAATCTGAAATATGCTTATATATAATCAACAATCAAGATTTTTCCAATTTTAACAGTTTTGAATTTTGTTTTTAAAAACAACCAAAAAAACAAAGTAAAATTAATAAAAAAACTGTCAAATAAAATCATAAAAATACTACTAAAAAATTATAACTAATGCAAATTTTTTCAGAATTTTATGAGAATATGAAAAATTAAACAAATGCAAAAATGAGTCTAGACGATTGAATTTTTTGATTTTGAGGGGCGGAGTCCCGTAAGAAGTCCCTTCTAATAGAGTCTTTATCCTTGATTTTTTTCTGATTTTTTGGGGAAGTTTCAGAGCAATCTGATCAAGTAGACCCTATATTTTTTTTACTAAGAATAGTCAACAATGACAAAAAAGAAGGATGAGAGTTGGAAAAATTAATATGTTCCTTAAATTGATTATGTATGTTACAAATAAACTCATAATTTGTGCGGATACAGTTTGTACTATATAATCCGAACTGTTTTCCCCCTGAAAAATAATGTTTACGAGGTGTTCAGATTCTATAATAAAAAATAAAGCAAGGAACGCGCCATACTTTTTAAGGTTTTCGGATTATAAAATATGAAATTGATGAAAATCTTTTTTTTTTTCCATCACACAACAAAGAAAAAACTCAATTCGGATTATAAAATCCAAAAATCACATAATCATTATTGTAAAAACAAAAAGTGTACCAAAAAAAAATAAGGCAAGTGAAAAATTGGTAAAGTTATCTAAACCCGTTTCATCCGACCCTTTTGTCAACTATACTATCAATTAGTCTATAATGATGCGGACGACGAACCAACTTAGATAAGCGAGTTGAAACTTTCACTCTTTTTCATCCCATTGATAATAACAAAACACAATTTTGTCAAAAAAAATATAGAGAGAGATGAGATTTTTAAGAACATGGAGATTGGAAAAAGAAGCTCATTTGCATAAGTGTTTACTTGATTGTTTATGTTTAGATTAGATGACTATGTATATGTAATGTAGGACACGAGTTGGTCTTTGAGAAAATAAAACACAATTTTACTCTTTCAAAAATTAAATAAGATTACATTGGTCTTTACATCAAACTTTGTGCACAACTTTATGATAAGTGACACAATAGCAACGTCTTGATGAAATTTTTTTCACAATATAGAAAACTGAAATTGATTAATCTTCAAATTCTGATTTAAGAAGTACATGAGCTTTTTACTTTTTATAGTCTAAGCTTGAAATACTAGAAATAAATTCTCACTACTATGCATTTATCAAATACATTATAAGTGCCCTATTTATTACCTAGAAAGTATGCACTAACATGATTAAAATTCCCACTAGCCTGAATACTCTAAAATTGAGACGTATCTATATCAAATACCAATACTTTGTGATGCTCGCGGATACTTACTCACAAAGTATCATAATTAATTATTTTAGTTCAAAATATATATTTTATCAGATACTTATAAGATATTCGACAAATACACATAGATACTTATAAGGTAATTCACAGAGACGTAAAAAAACGAAGGGTAAAAAAGTGAGTCTGTGTTGTGAAAATTCAATGGAGATGTATATGATTCAATTTAAAATATGAATCACTGTAATTATTTTTTTATTAACCAATTAAAATTATGTTTTTGGTTGATGAAAGTAACGAAAGAAAGAAGATTTAATCAATCAACATTAAATAAACTTTATTTTGAGTTCATTTATCGATGCATTTGTTAATATCGTAACATATAAATGAAAATAGAATATAATTTATACAAAAGTTTTACACATTTTTTTTATATTTTGATCACATTTATTATTTTTTTTGTAAATTATGATTTTTATGATTATATAGTATTAAAGAGTAATCCATGCTTATTTTTTTTTCAAATATTTTACATTCATATAAACTTTAGTACAAATATTTTATTAATACTCCCTCCGTCACTATATCTAAGCACTAATTTGATTTTATTTTTGCCCTTAAATGTAAACCTTCTTTCAAATTACTAGATGCATTTATTATTTTTTTCCTAAACATACTCCTAATTAATACTAATAAATTCTCTTGAAACATGAAAAATTACATTTAACACACATACAAACAAATGACAATTTGATAATATTAACATACAAAACAGACACATTAATTACACCGGCTTAAGGAGAGAGTATATTTTAATAGTATGTTATGTTGAATTTTAGGTTTCTTAAAAAAAAAAAGTTTTGTTCTTACCGAGTAGTTAATAAAGCGAAACAAGTGGATGCGGTTGTTTCAAATTTGTGTACGTTCAAAAAACACACAAACAGTTAACAAAGAAACGTGCAACTGCAGCAGCTGCTAGGGTTTTTCCTTCATTGTTCAATCTTCACCACTTCGTTTTCAGGTTCAGAAATTTTGGGTTTCTTGAAACCTTTGTTAAATTCTTAATGTTTTCTTCTATTTTCTCATTCCCTAATTTGTGTCTGGTTCGCTTTTTCAGCTGAAACGATGACTCGCGTGTACATTGGAAATCTCGATTCAAGAATTTCTGAGAGGGATCTTGAAGATGATTTCCATGTTTTTGGAGTTATACGAAGGTAACTCAATCACTTTTTATAAACTTGAATTATAATCTCCGCATTACAGTGTATTAGGTCATCAAGTAATATTATACTTCCCAATTGGATTTTTGAATTGTCAGCTTGAAAATTATGTTCAAATTAATGGAACTTCCTGTTAAACTATCATTTATACTTCATAATTATTTTGATTGGATCATAATTTAATTCTGTGAAATTTGTCTGTGTAGTGTGTGGGTTGCAAGGAGGCCTCCTGGTTATGCTTTCATTGACTTCGATGACCGCAGAGATGCGCTTGATGCTATTCGTGAATTAGATGGTATGTTTTGAACCATTTTGACCTGTGTGATGTTTTCCAATAGCATTGTTAATTTACCAAATTTTTCTCGGTAATTGATTATTATTCTGTTTCATGCTCATGTACGTTTGTGTTTAATCTGTTTCTGGTGGATGTGTTGAATTTGAAGGGGATGTTTTCTCCTTATTTTGATTTACTTTTTTCATTTAAAGAATCTGTAAGCTTATGAGCAAGTAGATACTCCCTTTCTTCTACTCATCACTGAGAAAACCAGTCCGGACCTATAACCAGTTTGATCTGCGCATCAGATTGGACATGCTATTGAACTGGATCTATGACCGGTTTGTTGTGGCTCAGCTGTTTGCAGTTGATTGATTTAACCGAATGAAATTATGAAAATGTTTTCACTAAGATTCAAACACAAGCAAATATGTAAAAAGAACACGAACCACTGTGCCAGAAGATTTTATGTATAAACTTGCAGTGTTTGTTATTTATACAATAATAAAACCAATACAATGTTAAGGGAACTGGCTTATACTGTTAATCTATTTTGAGTTTTACTTTTTTTCACTAATCTCAATTATTTTTGGCATGAAAGCTATTGAAATCGATGTATACCGGTTCAGCCATACGATTTCATTAGTGTGCTTTATTTTTTTGCTAGGAATGCTTTTTTGTTTCAATTCTAAAATATGGATTGGTATATCTTTCCACTCTATTCAATGGGGAGGCACTTGGTTGCTTAATTTTCCCTACTATTTACCGTGCCTTTTCATTTTTCTTCTATGAGCAGGTAAAAATGGTTGGAGGGTAGAGCTTTCTCACAACTCTAAAACTGGAGGTGGAGGGGGAGGCAGAGGTGGTGGTGGTGGTGGTCGTGGTCGGTCTGGTGGGGGTGGTTCTGATTTGAAATGTTATGAGTGTGGTGAACCTGGTCATTTTGCCCGCGAGTGTAATTCTTCTCGTGGTGGCTCTGGAAGACGTCGGAGCCGCAGTCCACCTCGATTTCGCAGGAGCCCAAGTTACGGGCGAAGGTGAGATTGCTTTATTCTGATGCTATTGGGACTTCTGTTTCTGTACATGGTTTTATTGTGATGAAAATAAGATACAAGATATCCTTCCAAAGTTTAAAAAAATGACATTGTTCCTTTATTTTTATTTTTATTGGGCATAACTTGTACCGTGTAACGTACTTTTTCATGATTTGGTGGTAATATTTGTTTTACACGTTTAAATAAAAGTGTTTCATTTGCACACCTTTAATTGAAATGCACCAGGAGTTACAGTCCTCGTGAGCGGTCCCCTAGGCGGTGCAGCCCTTCTCCTCGTCGACGCAGCCCTTCACCTCGCCGGCGCAGCTATAGCAGGTCACCACCTCCTTACCGTGGACGTGAGGACGCAACACATGCTAACGGGTTAGGTTCCATCACTCTGCCTGGATTTATCTTGGTATCACTAGATGGTTGCCTGTTTTAAACTTGCGTTTTCTTTTACTATCTTGATTTTTTTTTTATCTTAATATCTCTTTTATTAATGTTATATTTAATTTAATGATTTTAGTAAACCTTGTTTTGTAGAAGTCTTTTATAATGTGTCTGAAAGGTGTGTTCATATGTTAGTTTTCTTGAGCTTTACTCCAAAATGTTGCATTTCTCAAATCTAATCTCTGTTGAATTGTTCTTAGGTTACATAGAGGTTGATGCTCTGACATTTTTCCCTCCTCTCCTTTTGTTCCCTCTTTACAAAAATCTCGTGTTTGCTCTAAATTTATGGCATCTTCTTGTCTTTATATGTCTGTTACCAGCACAGATGAATGGAAAATAAAACTGATGACCTAGAAGATTTGCATGTTTGATTCTTTAGTATGCAACGTTTATTATTGAACTTTAAGGTGCATAAGTCATGTTGTGACAACTTTTTGTTACTTGCTGTCGCAACTGAGATCGCTCTGCAACCCTCCTGCCAAATTATTTGAATTTCTAAATTTTGAATTCTATAATAAGTGTTACTATGAATTTGTGCTGACATACAATGATGTCCATATTGTGCAGAAATGGGATAAGGGCTGCACATCGAAGCAGAAGTTGATTTTTCAGAGTTGGTAACCATGATCGTTCTGAAGATAACGAGAATTTGTTAATCTAGTGTTTTCAACTGCAGTATGCATCTGTTTTGTTGGGCAATGCCCTGAGCTTCTACCCTAACCGGTTTAGTTACTTTCTTGATTTAATGTCTTGTGTTTTTTTATCTACACCGAATTCTTCTAGTAATTTTGCAGGTAAAACAATCTTTTTAACGTAATTGCTACTAGTTTGTTAAAAAAAGTTCTGGATATTGCTAAAATATATACCTTTTTCTGTGTTGAGGTGTTTTCCGGCACTGCCGCCTTGGTTTTGTGCTTCCACATTCCCTGGGATATCCTCCCTGGCTGCCCTTCTGTGTGATTTTGAATGGTTGTTATTCCAAGGTGGCTACAAGCTTTTTGTTTCATTGAATCTCACCACCTGTGCACACCTCAAACTCTATTGGCATGCTTTTTTAATTAAATTATAAGTGAACGACGACATCAAATACTTCTGGCAGGTAATTATATCTATTCTACCGAAGTTAGGCTCATGAGTTTGCCCTATACATGTGATATGAACATAAATATCATTTGATAGAGCACCAGAAATAAATTGAGTAATTATATTACTGAATGTGGAAATCACAGCAATACACAATTACACATTTCATGATCAGACTCCTAATAAATTATTGGTAGTTATTTTCTTATCATGATTGCCATTTGGCAATTCTGTTACTATTTCATAATCTTAACTACCATGAAGCAGTTACTCATGCTACTTCCCATGCTTCTCGAAACAGGCAGTTAGTTATATACCAATGGATCAGCCTCTTAAATCCCCAACCCTCTTAAAGATATGCTTATTCTAATGTTACATTGACAGCTGAAATTCATTTTAATGCACCAGAATTGTTTGACTGTTGTATTTCCTTTCATAATGACTCGGCTATCTAGAGTTATGTCTGGTTGCACATCATCTGGTCGAGGCTACAAGTCTGCAGAAAGCCTGGGTTCTGTATTAGATCCAACGTCCTTCTCGAGTACGACATGAAAATTTTGATGTAGGTGGTCGATGCATGTTGTAGAAACTGGTCCTTATTTTTCTATAATCTTGAATGGATCATAATAGCGAGCCAATTTATGGTCGATAGGCTTAGCAATTTATTGTTCTTGATGAGGTCTCAACTTTAAAAAAACCTAATCTTGTACGAAGGTGATCATTCATTTTCGTCCATATAGAACGATGCTATTTACAGTGAAAACTATTATATTATCACGAAACTATTGCAAATCAATTATGAGCGTTGGATGTAGTTAAATGATTCTTGAATTTAGTGAGAATCTCTGTCCCTTTATATCAAAGCTTTTGCTTTTCCTTTTATGACCAAATACCGGTTGGAGGGATTCGTTCCATGAACCAAATGAAAATTTGTACCAGTAGTGGCTTGAAGAGGTGTTAAACCAAACAATTCAAACGAACAATTAGGTGAGTTGAGATATATAAAAATACATGATAGAACAAAACCTCTCATCTCATTCTATCTGTAAACTAAATAATATCTACATGTTTAAGAAAGTAACTTTAGAAAATATCAAATACGCATGTAAGCATGCAATTTTGTTAACATGAAGTGACGTCTACATTCGTTTGTCTTAATTTGTTGAGGATAATACGCATCATTGATAAGTGATTAGAGGGATATAACCATTATTTCTCTTTTCTCTATAGAACTTTTTTTTCCTTTAAATAAACGGGTTAACATAGCATTTTTATTCTTCATCTTTCCGGGGAATAAAGATGGGCAAACTAGAGAGCTAAAAAAAATATGAAAGAAAAAGACAATATCTCGATTGAAAGAGGAAATTTTTCACCCCAAATCACGACATATGAAGAGAGGGGTAAAACAAGAGTAATGCTAGCAACAACACTTTCTTTTGATCACTCTCTAACATTCACTCTCTTATTGGTTTAATTCAATGTGAGTCTATACTATGAAAATGTAACTCATATAATGTGATGGGACATATAATAATTTCACGTAACTAGACTATTGACCCATGCTCTGCACGGGTCTTATCAGATGAAGCATATGCACATAATATCCAGCATGGTCATTTTATGATTTGTATTCACGTATTGTGCATCTGCAATCAGGCTAAATAGAACTTAACACAACCAAAGGCATGTACTTATACTAC
>Ga0315913_1009387_pt1 | contig 11478 bp, 10 predicted proteins | sample MpolsnodulesMG_FD_207736 | JGI IMG/M metagenome (GOLD analysis project Ga0315913, IMG submission 207736) | Medicago polymorpha root nodule microbial communities from Los Angeles, California, United States - small nodules | ecosystem: Host-associated > Plants > Roots > Nodule | place: USA... | reverse complement strand
ACTTGGAGTGCAAATTATACATAAACCCTAAAAATGATAACTACAACATAAACATGCAAACATCTAAACAATTAAGCAATATAAGTGATTTACATGTAACATTGTATGATTTCTTGGCAAAATAATCAAAATTTAAACTAAACCCTAAAACTAAAAAAAAATTAATCTAAGTGTAAACAATCTAACATAATCATGCAAACATCTAAACATCATAACAATTAAGCACTATAAGTCATTTTCATGTAACATTCTATCATTTCTTGCAAAAAAATCAAAATTTTAATAAAACACTAAACCTAAAAAATTCTAGTTTAAGTGAAAAAATCTATCATACCAACATAATTTAAGTGAATACTTACTTGTTCTTGTTATTGGAGTGTTGTTGATTTGAAGTTGAAGGAATTTCGGATTTGGGTAATTTGAGAGAGATTTGATTGGAAATGAGGCTCTGTCTGAGCATATAACAACACGTAGCAGAGTTAACTCACGCAGGGGAAATATGGTCATTTCACTTGGGAATGAGCAAAAACGTTTAGGTAAAGAGCAGAATTCTTCATTGTCTCAACTAACTCTTCTGTATATAGGGGATTTGCTCTACGATCACTTAGGCCGTTATATTTCTCGTTATCACAGTTTTTTGATTCTTCAAATGTCATTACAAATTAGATGTGGGCACTTTGAATTTTAAAATAAAAATAATAGTTAGTTTTAAAGTTCACATTAATTAAAGTTGATTTAAATTTAAGGGAAATGTTAACCAGTGTCACCGGGACAATAGTTAATAAAGGCAAATGCAGTAATGTTACATTAAAACTTGTGCATTCAAAGTCCTAAAAGTATAAAAAGTGACATTTTAAATTTAAAAATTTCTCTTTTAACTTCCTTAACCAGTGCCCTGGAGGCACCGGTTAACCTAACCCATTAATTATTAAAAAGAAATAAACTCCTAAAGGTAAGTTTGTCTAAAAAAGACCCTCAAAATGAGAATTTAATGCAGTTAACTTTATAATCTCATTTATGTAATGATGATATGAACTTATTTCATATTCATCGGCATAGAGTTGACAAAATGAGATAGCCTATTAGAGGCGGCCTACGATAGCACAAGATTGAAAAATATTTGATGAACATGATATTAGTATTTAAAAATTAAATTACATATTGAGAGAGAGAAAGAAATAAGAGAGAGATGTGATTGAAAAATAGAGATGGAGATAAAATGAAATATAAAAATAAATGTTTGAGATTATGAAGCGTCTAAGATTTTTTTTTCGTATGATTCGAACCTCAAAATTTTAGATGGGAATTTTTCAGACTTAAATAATCCATTTAAAATACAACTAGAGTAGAAACGTAGAGAAAGAGATGTGATGAAAGAATGTCGACACTATCGCGCTCATTTGTTTTATATCATTACAAAAATGTCACCACAAAAGCAACCAACTCTTCTTCTCCTACTTCTATGTAGCATCCAACTTTGGTTTTCATTCACATGTTCTTTATTTTTCAAGGTTCGTTCCCCATTTCATTCCTTTTCACTTTGTTTCATTGAACCGCTTCCAATGTATACAATCCACAATCATTTTTGTTTTGTTTCTTTTATTTATTATTCTCAGGATCTCTGGTCACTCCTCCAGCACCTCGTTGAAAAACTCTCCTCTTCTACGGTAATTCTAAGAACCAAATTCTCATCCACTGCATTAGTTTGTGTTGTATTCTTTTATCTCTTTTATCCACTGCAATATTTTTGTAGAATGGTTAATATCACAGTGATCTTAGTTAGTACCTCTAACTTGATCAATTACTTCGATGGTCTCGTTGCTAACATCATTTTCGTACCTTAAAATGAGTTTGTATCCGATTTAGTCAACAGGGTAGTACTTGTGATTCAAAATGCATTTAATCAGATAGTATCATAATTTTTTAAGGAAAAAGCAATGTAAACTAAACAGAACCTCGATCTATTATAAAATTTATAATTCTTATATTAATGATTTTTTGTTTTAAAATAGATCTAAACCGAACCACAAATGCACCTGTATTTACATATAAAATTTACATAACACAAGCCATATATATTGGCCACCATAAAAATCCAAAAGAATTCGCTAGTGTAAGTAGTGGCAAGTGACTTGGCCACATATCCGATTCTAGCATCTTAATTTTCTTAAAAAGTTTCCGAGCTCATGCAAGAAAGTCAACAAATTTGTTGAACCGGTCACTAAATCATGGGGTAGAACCACAGGTAGATGACGTAATGTCCTGTTCAATTGCACAAGCAATCTAGATATATGAAAATATCGACAAGGGTTCAGCTCCCAAATGAACCGTTTATATTAGCCAGTCTGATCCGTTTTTTATAACATCATGTAAGATTGAGAAATGAGGCAAAAATTGAGAGAATTCACTTTCCATATAAGCTTGCTAACATTATGTCAAATCCATCCACAATCATTAAAAAAAGGCGTGTCCTGTATCTAGAAATTAAAAAGCTTATAAGGTAGCAGAATGCATAGTAATACTACTCCTCTTACAAGTTCAAAAAGTGTAAAGCAAATAAAAAAGCTTATGGCCAATACATTGGCATCATGATCCTTGACTTCTTGCCATTACTTTACCAGGTTCAAAAAGCAATAAGGCAAACACATACATACCAAGATTCAAAATCAATCCTCAACAAGATAACCATAAAAAACAACCATATAACCGTAACCCACAACTTGTCACCCATTAGTACCTCCTACTAGGGTAGCGATCCACAAAACGACCTGAAGGGCACTCATATGCCAAGTGACCACGACCTCCACAGTTATGACAAATCATCAACGGCCCCATGCAGTCCCGACTCATGTGACCAAATTGCTGGCAGTTCCTGCACACGACATCACGGTAACCACCACCACCACCAACACCGCCACCACCACCACGGAAGCTGCCTCTGCCTCTGTGGTCTCCAATAACATCGGATTTTGGACATTGTCTAGCCAAGTGTCCAGAAACATTGCACACATTGCAAATTGGGTCATTTGGACAATCACGTGCCAAGTGCCCTGTTTTCCTACAATTATTGCAAGCCTTCTCGTTGGTACATTCAACAGCAATGTGGCCCTGCTTATAGCAATTATGGCACAACCTTAGGTCCCCTGGAGGCAGTGATGGAGCTGAGCAATCCCTAGCACGGTGGCCAGTTTTACCACAGGTGTGGCAAATGCCCTCATTTGGACAATTGCTGGCCATGTGGCCAGGTTCTTTGCAATTCCAGCACACGGATTTCGTGGAGCATTCAGAAGCAATGTGCCTGATTAAACATAAAAGGAAAAAAAAAATCACAAAAACTAGCCAATCGAGCCACGACACTTGTCAGCAAATATCAGATAGTTAACAATTTGACATAGCTGACTTCAAATTTGGAAGTAGTAAAAGTAAAATAACCTATATTTCAAACTTAAATTAATCCTAGAGCCAGTAAAAGCAAAGACTCTCAACAGTAGAATGATCATATAAGAGAAAATGACAAGATAAAGAGGCTTAGACATGACTAAATCAGTCACTTAAAGCAGTTTCTGTTGCATTTTAGTCAAACGAGGAATTAATATTTGCCATCAGATTCAATAGGAAAACGGCCTTCGTCCATAAAATCAAAAAGAAAATGGCACTGATATATTCCCAGCATCAGTTCAGATATAGATGTAACAACTAAAAGTAGACAGCTGCAAATGAAGATTGTAGAGGTGCAATTATTTATTGAAGTGAATCGAGGCAAATCATGTGATTTGTTTTTTTCCAATCTTTTCAGACAACTCAACTGATGTCTCTTGAAGGTCTGCAACCTTCAATGACAAGTTTATAAAGCAATTATTCAACAACGAAATAAAATGAAAATAAAACCATAATCTAGGAACAAAGACAAAACCATATTATTTGAGAAAGGAAAAATAAATAAAAATGAGCAGAAGGTGAATATAATATGTGAATTCCTGAAATCAACCACCGTCCAATTAAGAGGCAAGAAACCTAAGCACCAACAGTACAATGTAACACAAATGAATTGGCAGTACATCCATGGACATACAAGCAAGGTTTGTCAAGAGAAAAATTCTTCAGAAGAAATGTAAGGTATGTCTATGCTAACTGGTACCCAAATCTAAGAAAATCTATGAAAGAAAATGTAGCTAAAGTTCACAAGGGAACGGCCACGATGAATATGTTAAAAACTTCCAATATCAACTTTAATTATGCAAGGACCAAATTAAAGAGTTGGCACAAAGACCAACTTCCGTCCCTCGCCCCGATAAATAATTTACTTATGTAAGCAAAACATCAGAGAATAACATGCTCAGTTAAAAAAAAACAGAGACGGAATTCCATACCCTGGAAGACCACAATTGTGGCAAACCGCAACATTAGGGCATTCTCTAGCATAATGACCAGGCCTCTTGCAGTTCTTGCACAAATTGTCTCGGCTGACAAAAAAAAAATATTATGGTTACCGCTGTGAGAAATGCACACATATTCAAAATTGTCAAATGGCTCGATAAAAAGAACTTATCAGAGCAGCAGGCAGAGTATGAAGATATCATATCATAAAAAGAGTAAATGAATGGGCTAAAGGATTTACAAACAGCACTATAAACATTTAATGCCTCTTCTAGCACAGCACTGTTTCATTCTTCTCCAGCCATCCTAATTCCTAACCAGTACACATTTGAGTAGGTAAAGAGAATGGCAAATAAATAGTTCAAAAAAAAAACCTGAAACCCCGACTTGAATCTCTCCTGTAAGGAGCATCGCGATAGGAATGTCGATCAGAGCGAATCTTACGGATTCCTGGGCTACGACTTCTGCTCCTGCTCCTGCTTCGGCTACGGCTGCGGCTGTCTGAACTCATTTTCAATTTTTTTCTTTCTTAACTTCTTTCACCACTGATCAGCAACAACCTCCACCACAACATACACAATCAGCCACTGCCTCCTCCTGTCCACATCACAACCACATCCAAGATCATCCTTAAACCAATCCAAACCCCCACCTCCCCTTCAAAATATAAAAACCAAAATTCCAACAGTATAGAACATGAAATTTCAACATGCAACCCATCTCGCATCAATCATGTCACCGTTCTCAGGACCCAAAATTTGATAGCAAGTCTCCATGTCACATTCTTCATAACATTCATGTATTTTTCAAAAACTAATAATATTCCCAATATAACATGAACTCTAGGTATGGAAAAACATTGGAAAGAATATCACTCCACCCTTTGATCAATTAAGCTAACCATGAGGACTGTGTGCTATCATAGCTATGCATAAGGTAATATACAGATTCACTCACGTAGAAATTGATTTGAAGACATAACTTTTAGAACTACATTTTTCTTTAGTTTAAGAAAAACTGAGAAATATATGGCAATATATTTTTTGCATCTTAGACTGTTCAAAACTATCCTAGATGATCTGATTTGTTTCCTTGATTAATTAGGATCTTTGTAATCAGTAGGCATATCATAACATGTAAATAGGAAGAAAAAAAAGTCAGATTTATTGCATTAACCCTATATAAATTAAACTCAGTTGTGTAGTCAAGACATACTGTTTAAGCATCTATTGTCTGTAATCTGTATTTTCTCTATATTGCATCTAAGAAATATCCTCCTCCTTGAACTATGTTAGACTATTTGGTTACCAAGCTCTCAAATGTGTGACTTGGTAGTTCTTTCTTCTTTGAAGTTTGAGTTGTTGTTCGAATGCTAGTTTCAGGTTAAACAGTATTGTCTCCGTCTCATGTGTTGTATGATGAAACCTTGACATCAGATTTGCTTCTACATGCTCCCAAGCACTGTCAATGTTCATTCTACTCACTTCTCATCTATTAGTCAAACATCACGTACAAGTGTGTCCTGTCCTTTGCCATTTATCATCTTCCTTGACCACCGCAACGAGGTTGTTGGGATCTATTGGGTTAAGTGTTGCGTTGTTTTAAGCTCAAATATGATAGTATTCGGCTTTATATAATTGTTTTTTTTCTCTTTGGTGCCTATCGTGCAATTAATTTATCTATCGCTAATGGATCATATCAGTGGCTTCTATTGTTGAAAACCATTACTAAAAATCCGTCACGTAGCAACCTTAATATACCTAAAATTGATGTCAGATTTTGAATCGGAACACTGTGAAGTGAAGACCCAAGCACAGAAACAATTCAAACGTGTCGGTAAAACGAAACCCTAGAATTAGAAAAATGAAGGCGAACTTATACAAATCTGAACCTAAATAAACATAACCCTAACTGTAGTTAACATTGATCCAAACAGAGAGTCACATCAGAATGAAAAACAAACGATTAATTAAAGAAATGGGTTAGAAGAAAGAACCTTATTTCGCCTTCCACAGCTTCGTCGAAGTTGAAATGAACGGAAACCAGGTAAATAGATCTAATCTAACGTTTTATCTAGAGGACTACCACGCGATTTCTTTCACACTACTCATCCGTCTCCACAAGACAAAAGTTTTTATTTAATAAATAAATGATGCATCTAATTATTTATTAAAAATGTTTGTTAACCGGTATTTCCGAAGTAATCTATTTAAAATACATTATTTATCTAAAGACACTCGTTAACATTTTTCTTTATTAAAATATAAATTTTATCTTATAATAGAGATCGAGTAATGTGTTTGTTTGAATAGATTTGTTTTTTTTTTTGAATAAAGGATTTTTTTTTAAATGCGGAAAATGCTAACATTAGTTAAGGAGATTTTCCTTAACTACTCGGTACACTAGTTAGACTTTCCTTAACTACTTGGTACACTAGTTAGCTTAACCCTTGAAATATTTGAGGAGAATTAAGAGATAAATAATAAAAAGACGAGGAAAGAGAAATTGGTTATTTTTATGGGGTTATTGTCTCCTATGTGATGGGGAGGAATGTTAAGGACATCATTTTTTCAACACTCACTCTCTTATTAGAGTTAATGTTTGTCTTACTATTTTAAGTTGAACTCATTTTCAAAGTGTGAGACTCATCTTGATTCAAACCAATAAAGAAGTGGGTCATTGAGAGATTATTGAAAAGAGAATGTTGCTAGCACCACTAATGTGGTGGATGCTTCACAAAATTTTAAAAGTAAATATGGGCCAAGTGGAATCGAATTAACTTCGACTCAGATATAAATTGGTTTAACTCTGTTCGAGTTTGAACTTTTTTTTGTTTGAGTTTGACTCATTAGTTACGAACAACTCAGTTCATTTCTTCGGATTACATAATTCATAAATAAATAAAAATTAATTATCAAGTCGAGTTTCAAAAAATGTTTGGATTGACTCGATTGTATATATTGAAGTTTGAAACGGGAGGAGTATTTGTCTATATTTTCAAATCAAATTCAATTCATTTGATTTTTGAAGCAAATTCAACAAATCAATTATTGAGTCGAATTTCAAAAAATGCTTGAGTTAACTTAATTGATTGACATGCCGAATTTAAAATGCTTGAGTTAACTTAATTGATTGACATGCCGAATTTCAATCTTTAATTTATTTATCTGCACACTAAAGTTTGGATTATTTTAATTTTATCAAAAGTAATTTAAAAAAAAACGTTAAGTTTTATGCCATTTTAAATTTACAACCTTTGATTTATTTATCTGCACACTTAACCTTTGATTTATTTATCTGCACATTTAAGTTTGGCTGAAATTTTATACCTTTTTCATTTGTTTATCATGATTGGTTGTTGTAACTTTGTTCTGCTTCTACAGACACTCCTTATGTTAGGGAGCAGAATTTTTTTCCCTGTGTTAATATATCTCATTTTGGTTTGTCAAAAAAAAATTGGATTATTTTAATTTTATCAAAGGTAATTTAAAAAAAAAAAAACTTTTAAGTTTTATGACATAGGCCTAATACTAGGAATAGTATAGTATTAGATAGAATGAGAGAAGTACAAATATTACACGATATTATGTCGACTATAGCCTTAATAATTAGGTAGCAAAATGCATACAATAATATAACACGCCTCTTGCAGGTAGCAAACACTTTATTCCTAGAACAAGAACAATCATCAATGCGGCCAATAGACACGTCTCTATACCAAGTACAAAAAAGAATAAAGCCAGAACACACATTATCAAGACTCAACAATCTGTCCTTGGAGAAACTTATAGAAAACAACCATATAATTGAACCAGAATTTGCAATCCATCAGTATCTCCTACTAGGGTAGCGATCCACAAAACGACCTGAAGGGCATTCATATGCCTGGTGACCACGACCTCCACAGTTGTGACAAATCATTAACGGGCCACCCATGCAATCACGGCTCATATGACCAAATTGCTGACAGCTCCTGCACACGACATCTCGAAAACCACCATCTCGGTAACCACCACGAAGGCTGCCTCCACCACCGCGGTCTCCAATAACGTTGGATTTTGGACACTGCCTAGCCACATGTCCAGAAACATTGCACAAGTTGCAAATGGGATCATTTGGACAATCACGAGCCAAGTGCCCTGTTTTCCTACAGTTATTGCAAGCCTTCTCATTGGTACATTCAACAGCAATATGGCCCTGCTTATAACAGTTGTTGCACAATCTTAAGTCCCCTGGAGGCATTTGAGGAACTGTGCACTCCCTAGCACGGTGCCCAGCTTTACCACAGGTGTGGCAAATGCCCTCATTTGGACAACTGCTCGCCATGTGGCCAGGTTCTTTACAATTCCAGCACAGCGATTTTGTGGAGCATTCTGAAGCAATGTGCCTGATTAATCATAAAAAACCATCATAAAAACTAGCCAATCAAGCCATAACACTTGTAAGCAAATTTCAGATAGCTAACAATTTGAGAGATCTGACTTCTGATTGCAAACAAATAGTAAGCCATAATTCTATTTTTTTTACTTCAAATTTAGAAATTGTAAAAATCAAACAACCTATATTTCAAACTTTAGTTTATCAAAGAGCTAACAAAATGAAGAAAAAAGTGTCAACAATGGAATGATCGTGAAAGAGAAAATGCCACCAAAAAGAAAATGTTAAATATGTTTTTAATCCCCGTACAAATTACATATATGCTTTATGTCTCTACAAATTACAAAACTTCAAACTTTTAGTCCCTCTTAAGTTTTGAGGGACTAAACATGCAATTTTATAATTTGTAAGGACTGAGAAATATGTACAGGGACTAAAAATAAAATTTGAGGTAGTTATAGGGACTAAAAATATATTTAATCCAAAAGATAATGAAAAAATTGAGTAGTTCAGACAAATCCACATTGATTACATAAAGTAGTTGTCGTTACATTCCTGTAAAAGGTGGAAACTAACAGTCTGCCATCAGATTCAATAAAGAACGCAACCTCCATCCACTAAATTGAAAAGTACATGCCACTAATATAGTAATTGCAGCATCAGTTCACATAGAAGTAACACCAAATAGTCGACAGTAATTCAACATGATTGTAGAGATGCAATTAAATATATTTTTTGGGTGTAAACTCATAGGTCTCCTACTATTGGAAGGATTCTTGTTTAAGGATTTTTTTTTCTTTTGAAAGAGGAAGGATTCTTGTTTAAGGAATTGTTGGCCAGTATATATGAGCGACTCATACTAATTGTTTTCTCAATTTTTTCAGGAAAAATAACATATGAAACTTGAAAGTCTGACAATATACTTTATAGCAAGTCTGACAATATACTTTATAGCAATTCTTCAACACTAGCCTCTTGCCATCCAATAAAAGAAAAAAAAGAGTGCAAGAAAAAGGACAAACTATAATCTAAGAACAAAAAAAATATTATTTGAGCAAAAAAAAAAAAACATAGAATTGGTAGAAGATCTAAATTGGTGACAGTCCAGACATGAAAGCATGATTCAGCTAGAGAGGAAAATACTTCAGAAGAAATGTGAGTAATGTATGTGCAAGCTAACTGGTATCCAAATCTAAGAAAGAAAATGTAACTGAAATGAAAATTGGAACGGAACGGTAATCATGAAAGGACCAAACTTCGCAAAAAAGCAAAATTCCACCCTCCCCCAATCATTTCCTACATCATGTTTCACCACATGAAACCAAACTATTATAGTTCTGAGCAAGTAAACCATCGAATAATTAAATGCACAACTCAAAAGAAACAGAAAATGAATACCATACCCAGGGAGGCTACAATTGTGGCAAACTGCAACGTTTGGGCATTCTCTAGCATAATGACCAGGCCTCTTGCAATTCTTGCATAAATTGTCTTGGCTGACAAAATAAAAACAAATTATTGTTACTGCCGTGAGAAACGCGCACAAATTCATAATCTAAAATGGCTGAGTGCAGTGTAACCCCATTTTGGTAATTATTTAGCTAATAAACCAAAATTAATCGCAATTCACAACAGCTTTAAGGCTATCGATATCATATCACGAGAAGTTAAAAACGGTATATGAATGGGCTTAAGGCTTTTACAGCCTCCATTAACGGACAGACGACAGTTACAATCTTCTCCAGCTGCAGAAAAGAAAACAGAAAATAAAAATAAAAACCTGAAATCCCGACGTGAATCTCTCCTGTAAGGTGCATCGCGATGGGAAAATCGCTCAGAGCGAATCCTACGGTCCACTGGGCTCCTGCTCCTACTTCTGTCCATTGGGCTCCTGCTCCGGCTCCTACTTCGGCTGCGGCTGACTGAACTCATTTTCAAAATTTTCCCAACTTCTACCACAACTGATCAGCAAAACCACCTCCGCCAAAACAAACACCACTAGCCACTGCCTCCTCCTGTCCACATTACAACCACATCCAATATCATCCTATAAGCCAAGCCAATTCAAACTCCCTACCTCCCCTTCAAAATATAAAAACCCAAAATTCCAACTGCATAGAACATGAAATTTCAACAAGAACCCGTCTCACAGCAATTATATCACTGAGTACTGACTGTACTCAGCACCCATCTCAGTCACATTCTTCACAATAATCATGCACTTCGCAAAAATAATAATATTCCCAACGTATGATCCACTCTAGCTTTGAGAAAACAAAAGAAAAAATATCACTCCACCCTTTAAACAATTAAGCCAATCTGGTAGACTGGATGCATAAAGTGAAATAATGGTTCACACGGGAGGCATAGCTTTGGGGAATTATATTTTTCAAGGGGGTTGAAAGTTTAAATAAAGAAAATGACCACAAGAAAAGAGAGGAGATACACATGGGGTGAATGGGTGATTGCAGCTACATCTTGCCACTGGAAATGAGAGATTCAGACTTCTGATCGTAAATGCCTCTTGAACAGACTTCTGATCGTAATTGAGGACTTTAATGAGCTTACATAATTATCACAGCGGTCGACGTTAAATTACTAACATAACCATTTGCACAGACTGAACTTTCTTAATTGGAGGAAATAATTTACCTACATCTATTGCACACAAAAGTCATTCTTCTTTCTCTTAATTTTAATTGAAATATGCTGCTGTAAGCTGAA
>Ga0315913_1009386_pt1 | contig 11478 bp, 10 predicted proteins | sample MpolsnodulesMG_FD_207736 | JGI IMG/M metagenome (GOLD analysis project Ga0315913, IMG submission 207736) | Medicago polymorpha root nodule microbial communities from Los Angeles, California, United States - small nodules | ecosystem: Host-associated > Plants > Roots > Nodule | place: USA... | reverse complement strand
TTGATTAATAATAAAAATAAAATAAAATAAAATATATGTTTACTATAATACTAAGATTATACTTTGCCCGTCAATTTGAAGATTAGTCTTAACTCAATCCCGCAAAATCAATAAGGTGACGATTGCAATTATTTATAAACTTTATTCTAATCATATATCTAGTTTAAACGACTTGAGTTTTGCCAATAATATTTATATCAACGTATGTATATTATAATTTATTTATACTCACTCACTGCACATTGACCATGGATAGGGCAAATTGGTACGGTTAGCATGGAGAGCCTTCTGAACCTCCAGAAGGTTAAGATAAAAATAGATTTCAGAGTCCATACAAATATCTACACTTAAACTTATTTTAGTAACCTGCACTAATAAAATAACAAAATCAATTAGTTATAAATCTATTAATATAAATAAAAAATATCATCACCAAAATGAACCAAATGAAAGGCAAAGAGTACCATTTTTTTTAATCTCAATTCTTGTTCAGCTATGGATGGATAACAAACATCAAGAATCACATCATAGTTGTCTATATAATCGCTCACAATATCTTGAGCATCAACCATGGCATCTTTACATGATTTAGATAAGTTATCATAAGATGCATCAAAATTGCAATCATTCATAATGGTAAGGCCTATTTCATCGGAAATCATTCCATGTGACCAATAATACTCATATGTTGTTTGCGTAACACTATTAATTTGCAAAAGTGGATTTCCAATCTAGTAAAGCACAGAGAAAACCGTTACATAAATAATCAGTAACCAAATGTACAACATTGATCAAATAGTGACACAAATATAAAGTTATGAGTAAATTAACAAAAGATGTTACGCGAATGAAATCTTACTGCGACTCCTTTTATATTGAATTTGAAACCAGTTGAATGATGAGCATTATAATCAAGAATAGCGTTAGCTAAGTGAGGTATGAAATGTCCTAAATAATAGCATTATAAATGTTAGCAAGAGAAAAAATTGTTCAAGGTTGAGATCAAAGGCAGAAAAACACAATTAACAAAAATAATTAAAAAAAAGACAAACAAAAAAGAATGAAATTCATTTGGATTTTCTAGAGTAAAAAAACTTTTTTTTTTTTTTGAAGAAGCCAAAATGAAATATATAAAATCATCAAGAGTGATTCATCTCGCACGAAGTAATTAACAAAAAAAAAAAAAGACAAACAAAAAAGAATGAAATTCATTTGGATTTTCTAGAGTAAAAAACCTATTTTTTTTTTGAAGAAGCCAAAATGAAATATATAATATCATCAAGAGTGATTCATCTCGCATAAGATGTGCAAAGAGAATCATTCCATAAAAAATAGGCAAAAAATACACAACAAACAATACAGAACGAAAGCCACTCCATAACACTCATACAAAGTAAAGAGTGCCGTCACCAGTCATTATAAATAACTTACAAGAGAAGTGAACATATTAGCCTTTAACCATGAAAAAGATAAAAACTCACTTTAAAATTTAAATAGTTAAACGAACAACTAGTGTAAAAATAAATTGGGTTGATAATTTTATAACATATACTCTCTCTACTACTATTTATAAAAAAATTAGTGTATTTGAACCAAATTTTAGACTAAATACATTAGCTTTTTGTTGACTTAATTTTTTCGTAAATATATGACTGGAGGAAGCATATTGCAGATAGGAATGATGACATATGTTTTGGAATTTCGAGACGATAAGTTAGTTAAAATTAGTGTTTGTTATAGTTTTATTGAACCTGCATAGCTTTCTCCTGTCAGAAACAACCCCCTTGGTCTATAGGAAGGAAACTTCTCGTACCATTTTAACATGAACAAAAGCGTATCATTAGCTGTCAAAGAGAAATTAAGGAATTACATATGTTCATGCCTAGTAAAACAAATAGATTGCATGTATAGATTTTCTCTTCTTTTTTTTTTGAGAGAATTTCTCTTCTTTTGCATAGATAAACACTGCATAAATTAGTTCCCCTAAAATTTAAGTCAATACCTGTGGAGGCGTCATCATAATTATAATCGAAAGTTGTATTTGAGTATGACCAACCAACTCCAGTGGGAGACTCCACAAAGAGGAGATTGGAAGCTATAAAAAGAGAAGGGAAGACAATATATGTGCGTGAGAATTAATTTCTCCAATATTAAAAAAAAAAAACTCATACAATCATACACATACCTCTATTCCAAGATTTTTTATTTCTTCGTAAACCACGTCCATCACCGGTAGGATAAAATGGACCCAATTCCGTAAAGGCACCTCCTCCAATTGATGAACATCCTGGACCTACAAAATTTAAAAGGTTAAAAAAAAAATTCTGCCAAATTAATAAGGTTGCTTAATTTCTCACCATCAAATGACAATTTATTTATGATCGTTGTAAGATGATTTGTATACGGTACGTTCATTCAAGTGTCAACTGTTAGAAAAGCCATAGTAACAGAACAAACAAGAATAAGGATTAAAAAGGGTATGTATAATAATAATTAATCAATTATTTTGTCAAAAAATAAATCAATTATTACCTCCATTGAGCCAAAGGGTGAGGGGCTTTTTGTGAGGGTCATGATCAGCCTCAACAAAATAATAGAAGAGGCTTCTCCCATGCTTTACATCTATATCAATATAGCCAGCATATTGTTTGAATTCAACCTTAGGTTGGCCTGGCAACTTCACAATGAAATCCTCAATTGGGTACCCTTCTACCCTAATAGTAGTCTCGAGGAAGCATCTATAACCCACCACAATCAACACCCAAAAAAACCAAGACTTAACCATTCTAATAACTCAATTTCCCTCTCAAGAAACACAGCTTATATATCCATTCATTGAGAAGTCATTTAAATAATGTCACCAAATTAAAAATAATAAATATTAATATTTTTATTATTTGTTAGACCAGGAGACACAATTTCGAGCAAGGTCAGAACCATTAACCTTGTTTAGTCTTTGCAATGAAATTATTTACATAAGTATTAGAATTGCATAAGGTAATAGTAATAACAATAAATAACACTTGACCCAAAAAAAAAAACTAATAAATAACAGCCTAACCTATCCCCTCAAAAAAAAAAAAACACCTAACCTTCATTGTAGCCGATAATTGCTGAGATGGTGGCTCTACAACCTACATCAAGAAACATTAATTATCGTACAAAATCATTCAAATCTCAATTTTTACATTAAAAAATATCTAAACGAGTAAGTAAAAAAAATAAAAATCTTACAAAATTAATTACTTACTTTTTTAAGAATTCAAAATTTGAATTATTTAAAATTAAAAAAAAACTGATTTACAAAAATCTAAATGTGAAAATCAATCATTACAATCTTAAAGTTCCAACTATATAATTGTCAATAATTACATTATTAAAATTTATCATACATTTTTTTGTTTTTTTGTTTTTGTACATATCATACATTTCTTTATTAAGAAAGTAATATGAAACGAATAAGTTTTTAACCCACAAATTTTGAATATGGACCTTATTCAGTTCGCATACACACGCAATTGTCATTTATAAATATATCTATATAAAAGAAAGTGCTGAATGGTGATGATGATAATAACAATAAAAACATATTAACGTAATTTATTTATTTGTAATCAACTACTTCTATACTATATAATTAAAGAACTTGTTGACCATGTAATTTCTTGGACTTAAAAGTTTCAAAAGTCAATATCAAAGTGGCTTAAAGAAAGTGACGTGAACACGAGTTCCTTTCATGCTTGGGTAAAGGGTAGAAAGAAGGCAACTACGATGGTGGTGCTTAAAAAAGGCGGGGGTGGTTGTAACGGCGAAGCTAGCCAATTTTATGCGCGGTGGCCAAATATAAAAAGAAAAATAATTTAAATTAATATATTAAATTTAATTAATAAGAAAAATTACAAGAATTTTACTTGTATAAAATGTAAATTAAAGTATTAAAAATAATTGAGTTCAACAACACTTTAAAGAGTCAAATTCATCTAGAATTGACTTTGTTTATATTTACAATGTAAACAATAATTTCATTTTTTAGTTTTATATTTACAATTTCATCGCTGACAATACTCTCTTTTTAAAACCTTTAAAAGAAAAAATACTTTCTTTTTCATTGTTTAAGATACAAAAACTGTCAAAATAAATCCATTAAACAAATGATAATCATTTGAGTATTTTATTTTTCTTAACATTGCACAAATGATAATCTTTTGGATATAGTACTACTTGTTCTCACATCCATTATTATCGCTAAAAGAAAACGATAGACAACTGAGAGTTTACCACCCAACAAATTAATAAATGCAACTCTGGATAAGACTCAGATTTAAATAAATTCGAAGGAGTGAGTACAGTGTCTATTCGCAAAATGTAAGTACCGACGACACATTCTTGAATATCTTACTTACTAAAGCTTGTCTGGTCAAGCTAACCCTAACCCTAAATCTAACCTAGCAATTTCCCTTCCATTCTAACACATTTAATTCACAGGTTTGACCTCCTCACCCTTTTAACACGCAATAAATTCATTTCATTTTAAATTGTTTGTCATTCATTAAATAATTTAAGGCAGTTCATTTCAAATTTGAGAGCATTTCCTAATCAGTCGATCTGAATTTATTCTATTGCATTTAATTCACACCTATTTCCTAATCAGCCGATTTGAATTTATTCTATTGCATTTAATTTACATTTTTGACTTCCTCATCCCTTTAACACGCAATAAATTCATTTCATTTCAAATTGTTTGTCATTCGTTAAATGGTTTAAGGCAATTCATTTGAAATTTGAGTGGCAGTTCAGCGCCAACAAACAAAGTCAAATCATTCATCTGTTTGACCTTTTCATTTAAAAGAAATTAAATGCTCATAAACTCTTATCTTAATCATCATCCATTTATTTGAAATTCAAAAATTCACTCCTATCATCATTCATAATATCCTTTGACTTTCTCATTTAAAAGCAATTGTGATTGATAAAATAACATTAAAGCAATTTTGAATTACGATTTCACTCCCTCCTATGCTCAAATCCTTTTAATGCAAATGAATGTGTGTTTTAATTGTCCATTAGAATATATAAACTCGATATAAATGCGTACTAATGACATTCAAACCGTTTTTGGAAGTTATATAATAAAATAATTAATTAGCATTGGAAATAGACATGCACATTAAGTATCATTATTAGTGATGAATGCCTATGAGCAACACGAAGAGTAATTATTCACAAACTTTAAATAAAATATTTGAGCTTTGTAATTATATTTTTTTAGGGAAGCTTTATAATTATATATGTCTATGTTTTTGTCCGTTAATATTGTGAGTTATTTTTATAAAAAAAGATAAATTTTTTTGATAGGTATTTGCTTTGAAAAGTATTAAACGGTAATTTTGTGGGGCGTTTTTATCAACTAAAAAATAATAATTGATAGGTATTTGTTTTGTACGGTATTCAATATTTTGACAACTATAATCTTATCAAAAAATTTGTTTGATGTATCTTATTAAAAGTAAATCAAATACAAAATGAACAAGCGCTTCAGTGGTTAGAAAGTTGTTTCTTAATAGGAGGATCACGAGTTCAACTCTCATCTGTGCCATTTTTTAAAACATGATTTAAGTTAAAAGCAAAAAAAAAGAAAAAAAAGAAGAACCGGTTCAACCCATAACTCGGCCGAGTCATCGATTTTTACCGAGTTTGACTGGTTCTCGCCGAGCCAACTGCATGGTCGATCCGAAGGTATGCTCGAATCGGTCTACCCACCGGTTTCCGGTTCGACCGGTTCGAGCCGAGTTTCAAAACTATGATTGTAAGTCAAGCACAAAATTTGTTTGAGTTTTACGTATGATTGCTTTTAATTGATATTGACACCACCATTGAGCATCAACATCAATCCTAACAATTACTCAACAAAAAAAAAAACATCAATTCTAACAACGATAAGTATATCAACACTATGAAATTTATATATAGAACATATCACACTGAATTTAATACCAATGTTGTATGTTGTTTAATCTTTGTTGTATCAGTCTTATGTAGTTGTTTCTTTCTTTCTTTATTACATTGTTTCTCATATGGATGTTAGTAAGTCTATGATGAATAACAACAGTTTATGGTATGTCTAAGTTGTATTAGATAGAAGAAAACATAAAATTAAAAGGGCAGTTTGGTGCACTAAAGCTCCCACACCGCATACACAGGGTCTAGGAAGGGGTCCCACCATTTTATTAAAACAACAAACAAAATGTGAGATCCTTAAACGGGTGTACATATACATACACATAGACGAAGATGGAGATCTAACTTTCAACTGTCAAGGAAAATAAACCATTTAAATGTCTGAGTGTAACCGTACAAAAAGTAACGAATCAAAGGGAGTACTTAAACGCCATTCTCTTTGCTTTTTATTCAGCGGTCTTCCTTTCCCTGCTTTCTCTCTGTTGACTCTCACGTTTGCTAAACTCCAAGTGCAATATTCTGTTACCATATCGAAGGATTCAAGCTTGAAAACACCATCATCTTCTGCAGGTGGATTATTTGCATCGTCATCAATGACATATTTCACATACATAGCTCTCTCCTTGAATCGGTCTAGGTCATCTGGAATCCGAACGATTCTTTCAACACCTGGAGACGACACCTGAAGGAATACATCTAAGATATAAAAACTAATTGAAACAATATTGAGCAACATAACACATCACAATTTCAATCCATTAGCATTATCTTTCAAAATCAAGAGGGATATCATTATCAATATAACGTTTGACCCCTGGCAGCATATGGTTCATTTGCTCTAAAACATAAAAACATTATTAAAAGCTTCTTGTGGAATGTGGATAAGCCTAAGCCAAAAGTGAAAACCAATTGAACGAAAGAGTACGTCAATAATTTGCATTCTCGAATATTGTTCATCATGATAATCACGGATTATATCTCTACCTCCTATATAAGAAGACAAAATGCGGTAAGATACTTGAATTTGTACCTCCAAACTTAAATTCTCAGGAACGAATTTGGCAAGTTCTGCTTCATCCAATTTTGCTCTGTAAGCTGTAGAAAAGGCTTCAATATCTTCCATGGTGGGGGATCCAGATCTATTTTACATGACAATCAAAATTCATAAATTAAGCATACATCCAATGTATATAATAGCAATTTCAGTTCAGCAGCAGGTAATGCAAAAATGAAATAATTGCGTTAGGGGGACACAAAACAATGCAGATTATTGATCCTTGATGAGTGCCTGTGTTGTTAGATGCCAGAAACTCATTCATTGAGCAGCGCATGAAAGCATTTACTGTTTTTAACAATAAGGTAAAAAGTCCTTTAATCGTCGCAAAAAAGGTTTGCACTCAGAATCTGTGATAAATTAGGCACCAACCCGATGCAGCACTTCGGAACCTGTGATATAATTTTAAAATCTCAGGACTTTTTCTTACTTCTTAAGGAGGGAAGGCGCCAGCCACAGCCCACAGGACAATAGTCAGTTTCTTTCCATATTCTCCACATAACTTAAATTACACAATAAAAGCTTCTTCATTTCCTCACAAGAATACCATATACTAATAACCTGAATTAAACTTCAACATCTTTTTCTAGTGAACATACTTAACATATAAAATTGCAACAAAAACCCACATCAGGATCAAATGGTTCTAAATTCTGAACTTTAGCCTAACATTCTATCCTAGTATACCAGTACTAGTAATAGTACTAGATATGAATGAAGGAAACAATCCTCAAATTAAATATTAACAACAAGAGCCAATTACCTAACTAGAAGATAGATAAACCTCTATATCTGGTCATACAAATTCAAACTTACACCCGCTAAAGATTCATCAAAAACCGTTCAGAATCCATATGCATTTGTTCATAATGATCATCAAATAACGAAATTAATGAAACTATCTGAGTGTTTAAGGAAGTTCAACTATCTGAATCATGTAAACATTTCACAAACTGAGACATATCAACACATATAGCGAGGTAAGTGGTAATCCATGTTTGCTTGTCACTTAATCTGATAAAATTGATTGAATTTGATTAAAACAACATTACCATATTATCTTAAAACAACATAACCATATTTTAGTCCCTAAACATACAAACAAGATTTTTTTCAGTCCTGCCAAAATTTTCATTTTTATTTGTTGTCCCTAATGGCTAGTTTGTGTTCATGCTAATCTCAAGGTTATGACCCTTTTATATTCAAAATGTTTCCAATTTATGTCTATCTGCTGTGTCCAATCCAAACATTTCCATATTATGTTAAAAAGAATGTCAATAACATGTCAAAATTATGTCTATTAGAGATAAAGAAAACAAAATGGAATATTTTGGGAGGAAGGAAACATCTCATTTTTATATTTTTATTTTTAGGTACTAAAATCAAAATTCGCTATATTTTTGAAGACAGAAAACTTATTTAACCATAAAATTAACCTCAGAACTTCTATTCTTCTCGTAATAATAACCAACAAAATAATGATGAATGATGATGCCTTACTTGTTTGAAAGCTTCTCAATGCGCACTTGAATGGTGGAATTAACCAAACTTTTAAAAGCATAAATTTGCAAGTCACCATCAAAAGACACGGTAACCTCTTTAGCAATTGCTAATGCTTTTTTATCCCACCATGTTCCGGCAAGGGAAACTCCACCACCCGCGCCGCCATCACCTGCCTTCAAAAACAACCGAAGTCACATTCCTCAACAAAATTGAGTCTTTTTTTTCTTTGTAAATTGCCTAAAAGCGAAACTCATACACACTAAATATTAAGAAAGAAATAATTGCGGGTAAAATATCAAATGTCTCTGCAGTCTTTTTAACATTTGTCTCGCAAAATCGAGTTTTCCAACAAAACTTACATAGGGCACACTATCCTCCTCTTCTTCGTCATAGAACTCGCCATCGTCATCCATTTCGGTCTCTGTATAAAAAGAATTCAATTAAAGTTTATCAAAAAAAGTAGTTGAGAAACTCATAGTAGTTCTACCTACCGTCTTCAAATTCATCATCATCTTCTTCTTCTTCCTCCTCCTCTTCTTCTTCCTCTTCCTCTTCCTCTTCTACTTCTTCTTCTTCGTCTTCTGATATTTCTTGAACAATGGTGGGTTCTAGAAGGGGTTCAAAATCAGAATTTTTGTTCTTGACATGAAGAATAACAAGGGGCTTTATTGGAGTATGTGGAAGAGTGCGAAACTGAGAAGAGAATTTGGTTGCAGAGCGAGAAGTAGAAGGAGCATAGAAGCAATTCCTAGACCTGGTAATGGTGGCAAGTGGCGATGATGAAGGAATCCGCCACAGTTGAACGGTTGAAGATTTAATCAAATCCATTCAGGACATAGGTGTGAGAAAATTGTTGTATACACATATAAGGTGCGAGACAGGACAAAACAAAAACTGCAATTTTTTGTCTCTCGCCAAACCACATCACAACTTTTTGTTCCACGTACAAGTTGTCTAAAATACAAAAATAGCATTTCGTCACCCCAATCGGGCTTCTTAAGCGTGCAAGTGTTGAAGTCAAGGAATGCCTCCACGATTTGAGGCGGTCGCAGCTCTACAACATCCGTCGGATGTCTAGGGATGGTCTGGACGTATCTGTACTGCCGCAAAACTCTCTTAGGCAAGTGACGGAACACCCTAACAACACCGCACATAATCCAGCCTGAATACTAGAAAATCTCCTCAAACCCATGGATCTCCCTATGCTTCTCGTATGGCCTCCAACATACGTTATCAAACTGAAAATTATCAAGCAATGCCCGATACGTCACCCCCTCTTCATGTCCCTTCTGTAACGTCCACTTCGCTGCAACCGGATAGTTTTCAATATAGTTGGGCTTTGTGTCATAGCATGCCTACCACCAATCATCTTAGATGGATCAATGGGCTGCCCCTGATTAGACATATCTACAAAAAAAATTATAAAATTAACATCATTTCCATAACCTAATCAAACACATTAAACCTAAACTAAACATAACATTCACATTAAACCTAAACTAAAAATAAACATAATCAAACAAATTATAAGTACTTTGTGTGCATCATTTCAATATAATCTAAACTAAAACTTCACATTTCAATAAACTAATAAGTGCCAGAAAGTAATATTTTGATTGTATAATTAAGGCACATTTGTTTCTGGTTTTACAAGTTATTGAGGAAAAGCCGAGAGATAAGTGATAAATACCCTATTACGCTTTATTTGTCTTACTTTACCCATTTGTGCAGGAATTGGGTTCAAGACACTAAGCAAAGAAGAAAAACAAAGAAGAAGTACAAAGGCTAACTCGCCATGGCGAGTAAAAGGTGATCAAAGGCGAGTCAGAGGCGAGCAAGTTCTAGAGAGTACAAGAAATCACTCGCCCTCAACACGCAAAGGCGAGAAGGAGGCGAGTGAACTCGCAATGGCGAGTGAACTCGCAATGGCGAGTGAAAGGCGAGCCCCAAAGGCGAGTAATTCCAGAGAGCACCAGTTTTTCACATGCCCTCAACTCGCAATGGCGAATGGAAGGCGAGCAACTCACAATGGCGAGTGCATTTACTCGCGAGGCGAGTTAGGGAGGCTAAAACTCCTCAGAGGTGACGTGGCACAAACCCACTGGTGAAGAAACCTCAACTCGCCAAGGCGAATGAAGTTACTCGCGAGGCGAGTTGATGCAGATCAAAATTCCTATAAAAGCCCACTTGATCATTTCCCTTAAGTTATCTTAGAATCTCATATTTTATTCTGAAATAGTTTTAGAGAGAGATAGATAGGGCTTGTTCTTCATAAAGTGAGAGTGATAGAAGGTGGATTCTTCCTCATTTGTTGAGAAATCACAAGTTTGTAATGAATCTTACTCTTTTAATTCATTCTTGCAAAGCTTCCATGATAATGAGTAGCTAAATCTCCTTTGTTGGGATTAGAGGTACTTGATCTTAGCTAAACATGTAATCGTTTGATCTATAAATATACGGTTCTAGCATTTGATTTGATACTGAGATTATTCTTGCACTTTATTGTTTATGTTTGATTTAATTGTGATTGAAAAATTCTCTTGAATCTAGGTTTAGAATAATCATCTATCACAACATGAATTCTAGACATGGAATTGATGTTTTGATAATCACATTTTGTATCCAAACTTAAAGCTTTCTTATCATTTAATAGACTGAGAAATCGTCGATTAAATGATAAGACCGACTCTTGGGTCATTCAATAGTTTGAGACATCGACGATTGAATGATACAATTGATCTCACAATATTATTTGGACACGAATGATATTGTTGCGGGATACGTGATAATATTAAAGAAAAGCTAAAATATGTATATGATCATTAGGTTACGTGTTACGCTTGATCGAGGAACTCTAATCCTAACAAGTTTCACGCCTTATTAATCTCAACTTTTATTCTCGCAACATAGTTAATTTAGTTATAAACAAACAAACAACTACTCTTTTAACTTAGAATGATATT
>Ga0315913_1009385_pt1 | contig 11479 bp, 7 predicted proteins | sample MpolsnodulesMG_FD_207736 | JGI IMG/M metagenome (GOLD analysis project Ga0315913, IMG submission 207736) | Medicago polymorpha root nodule microbial communities from Los Angeles, California, United States - small nodules | ecosystem: Host-associated > Plants > Roots > Nodule | place: USA... | reverse complement strand
CACGTGGATACATATAGTTGTAGCAACTTCTCAATCTGTTTTTACTTATGCAAGATTAGTCAAATGAAGTTTTTATTCTATCTTGTTTATGTCTAATACATACTCTACTTTCATTGAGAAGTGTTGACAATCATCCTTTGCTTTGTTATTATAAATTTCAGAAATCATTTGTGTTTTCAATGCGTTTGAAGAATTGAATTGTGTGCTTATTATTTATGGTTAGCTTTTAGGTTGAAACATCTACGAATAAAAGGATTATAAGAGTGTTATGAACACTCTTTTTAACACTTACTCTAACACCTACACTCTTTTGAGGTGAAATGAACAAAAGAAAAATAATTTAATAATGAGAAAATGAACCCACAAGAAAAAATAATGATTCAAAACGACTTGATCTACAATCTTATATCATATTTTAATCATCGAACTTTATATTTTTGATACAAATTTACCCAAAACAACTTGATCCAATCTTTATAATTATAGTTCGAAGTATGATACACGGAGATGATGTAGGACGGTTTCCATAATATGTCATTAGTATTTTATTATGGATAAAACTTAGGTACAATTCTCTAGGTACTTTTCCTACGGTTCTTAACTAAATATACATCTTTTTTGGATATAACAAACTTTGAGAAAATTATGGATTTAAGGAAATCATGGTGAATTTAGTTAAGAACCATACAAAAAGCATATAAGGAATTGTATCTAAGTTTTTTCCTTTTATTATTTCAGCCTAATTTTATTATTTGTTTGTTTTGTTTTTAGTTTGTTATCTTTGGCTTTTGTTATATCCCTATTTAAGCTTAACAGTTGTAGCCTAAGAGGAAAACTTTTATTCTTTTAATAATATTTTAGAGAGTTTTTTCAATTTCTGGTGGATTCCGGAAACCTATTTTCACAAGTTTGTCGCTTCCAACAAACTTGTTTCTTTTCAATATAGGTTTAGCGCTTGCTAGCCTACGCTTCCGTACTGCGTCAGTTGGTATCAGAGTCTGGTTTCTCATGTTCTTTTCGTAACGTGATCAACCATGGGAGATCAACCGGTGACGAAAATTGCGGCTTTAATCGGACCATCAACGGTTTAATTGCGGACGCTAAAGCTTTATCAGATCAGATGGTGGCGTTGACAACAACAACAACGACGATGACAATTAAGGTTGACGGCAACGACGCCAACAACAACAACCGCAACAATCAGAACAGAAGAGGTGAACCAATTTCGGTGATTAGGGTTCGTAATAACAACCATACTACTCATATGTACAGAAAATTAGAACATACCCGTGAATCTGATTTGGAATATTATGAGCGTAGATATTACAACAAACTGAAGGATGATTACTACGATTTTAAAATCTCTGATTCAATATATCATTGTCCGTTTTTTTTACAATAATGATTACTCCTTTACCGACCTTTTGAGACATGCTTCCAGATTGGCAGGTAACTCGCGCAAGACGATTAAAGATATTGTTAAACATTCTGTTTTGATAACGTATATTCAAAGTTATCTTAATATTGTTAGTGATAAGCCCCCTGGTGTTGGTATTGCTAGCGGTAAGTCAGTTAATTTGAGTGTCTCTAATCAGAAGTTGCTTGGTATGAATGTAGCTAGGGGTCAGTTACCTAAAGTGAATGTTGCTGATAGTTTTGTTGCCACAATGGAAGAATACATTAAAGGACATTCTGTCGCCGATGAATATCCAGGTGAAGAATTTAACTGTGACAGCAGTTCCTCCTTCAATGGATTTCAATGGCGGAACAACATATATATTTGACGCAAATACAAAGAAGAGTATTGACGCATCAAAATCATTCAATCATCCCAAATTTTCCTTTTGAATGTAATGCTCACATTAATCTGAAACCTGTAGAACGAACAAGAGCAACTATAACCAAAATTTCAGCAATGGTTAACAATCTTATAAGCAAAACACTAGCATGGGAAGATAAAAAGAAGACTTGTTTTCTATATGACGGGGTATGTTTGGTGGAATTATTGGATGATTACAAAATGGTAAAGGAAGACATTGTATTGTATTCAGCTAAGGTTATCCCCGGTAATGAGTCTCATGTTATGGAAATGCTATATCACATATCAGAGATTTGTCCAGCAATAGTCATGGGAAAGAATGAATGCTTACACACATCTGGTCATGTGTATCATGGTGAATTGGAGGAAGTACACTTAGGATTGTGAAGCCACGTCATTTTTCTTCCCATACATGGTGAACTCTTGTTCTTGAAGGAGTATGAATTACTTGAAAAATTATTTGTTCTTAAGAATAGAGAGATGCTTGGCGTTTCACAACTGAGAAATGGAAAAGTCCTTTCTAATGGTTTTATTTACCTTGGAAAAGAGAATTTGGAGTTGAAGTATAGTGATGGTGACAAAGCATTTGGTACATCAAGTGAACTCTTCATTGATGAAAGACTGAAAATTGCATTAGACGGCATCATTGTGGTTAGCGTGAGAGTATGTCACCCTCAACCAAGTTCTTCTTGGCATTTCACTTAATGGGATCGAGGAGGGTGGTCTCCTGTTCATTGGAGGAGTCAACATGTAAGGGAAGTTCTTTATCAGAATGAGAACTCGGGGGCGAGTTCTTCAGAGGTGGAGGAGACTGATGTAGGAGGGTTTCCATAATATTTCATTAGTATTTTATTATTTCAGCCTAATTTTATTATTTGTCTGTTTTGTTTTCAGTATGTTATTTTTGGGTAATTATGAGTTTGTTATTTCCCCATTTAAGCTTAATAGTTGTAGTCTAAGAGGAAAACTTTTATTTCTTTAATAATATTGTAGAGAGTTTTCTCAATTTCTGGTGGATTCCGGAACCTTATTTTCACAAGTTTGTCGCTTGCAAACTTGTTTCTTTTCAATCTAAGTTTAGCACTTGCTAGCCTACGCTTCCGCGTCAGGAGACGATCAAAGATGGCTTCAGCCTTCAAAGACCTTCAAGAATCTTCATCAAGAATCATATGAGTTTCTCTGATTCCCCTTCCTCTGCCAATCTCATTCATCTGATTATGTCTTCTTCCTCTCTTCATTGATCTCTCTCAGTTAAGATAGTTTTCCAGATTTATATTTTGTTGGACATATTTTTAGGAGTTGTACATAAACCCATCTTCATTTTGTTGAAGGAGTTGTACATAAAGTATTGTTTTTAAGTTTTGTCCTTCTCTTTAATCGTCTATTGAGTTCATACCCATCAATGGCGTTGTATGAGAGAACACCATACTACTAGAAAAATTGAATTACCACCATAATTTAGAGCAAGATAAATAAAATTTGTTTTTAATTCTATCATTAAGTGTTTTTTTGAATAACACTTAATTATTGGAAATGATGTGCTTTTGTCTTTCAAGGGACAAGAAATCTCCAATATTTCTAGTTAGTCATTTAATCATGTTCCCGAAGGTGTAGTCAAAGAAAATAGAAAATAGAAAGAGATTTAAACAGTCAAGGAAAATTATTCGATGTCTTTCCTACTTATTATTTCTTACACTTCGATTGTATTTTTTTTTTTAATCTAAAGATAGGAATGAAAACAATTTTTGCCTTGAGAGAGAAGAAAGAGATAGATGAGTTTTGGAGACACAAAAAGAAGGGACATCTACCCGAAATACTCTATGACATGTATCAAACAATTCAGCCAAGTGTCTCAAACAAAAAATATATACTTTGACACACTTTAAACATTCTTGGGATGCAAGTGGCGTGTGACCACGCCGGATAATTTTCAATAAAAGAAAATTCTTAATGGTCTTATTGAATTATAAAATTTCAAAGAATTGAAATAACAATATTTTAAACGAAAAAAATATCGGGTTATTCAAACAAACTCAACATATTTTTATTTTGGCTGAGGTTATAGTTCTTATTTACTTTGATTGAAATTTCAATTATTATCCGGTAAGTATAACTTATATAGTAAATGACTACAAACTTGTTTGATATGTTGAGGCTTGGGTTTGAAACCGCAAACAAAACTTAAATGTTGCATTGTCGCCAAAATGAAAGGACTGATTTGAGAAGGAAATTTCATGTTCATTTTTAATTTACATAAGTGATTTGTGATCTCGTCACCGGAGTGTGATGTGGTGTTGTTCACCGTCTTAGTGTAGCATTGTTTGACTTCTTATCTTGGTGTGATGTTCGTTGGTACATATTAAAACATCAGCTTCAATCAAATACAAATTCAATCAACAACTTGAACTTCAATGTTGTAGATCCGGTGTCATATATATTCTAGTTATTTGGATGCTATAAACTTAGATGACGTGAGTTTGTTATTCAAATTTTTGTTTTTAACGATGTTAATTTTTGATGATTATATTTGATACACTTTATCAATTTGAATCAATAAATATTATTTTCTTTTTGTCAAAAGTTAAAAAGATGACATAAGGTGGCCTTTTTTTATTTTTGTTTATTTTTCCTTATTCCTTATCAATAACTAATGATAGTTTAGAATAATCACAGTAAATAGAGATAACCAAAAAATCAGAATGAGACTATCCATGGAGCAATGGAAGTATATTCAAACTTGCAATAATCTAATTAAAACATCATCCTTCCTCCTATTACATGTTACATTACATGCCCTTGAAAAAGATCTGAATTGAAGTACAAGTCCAATGTTGATGACTTAATGAATGATGTAAGTGAGAAGCAAAGCCACCAGCATTAGGACATATGCTATTGCTTGGTCAATTGATGTGCCTGCAAATTTTTAAGAACAATATTAATTACTAGCCATGCGTTTTGCAACCATACAACTACATTTGATACAATATAATTATGCAGTGGGTTTCATTTAAATGTGAGCTCCACTCCTACAATAGGCATCCATATCTTAAAGTTGAACTGTACTTTTTTGAATCGAATTGTATCAAATTGTTATTATTAACTGATAATAGGATCATTGAAAAAAAAAACAAAAGTCAAACCGAAAAATAATTATATTGTGGCACATGGTTCACAAACTGAATTGAACAGAACTGTTTGCGAATGTCAATCATAGTTTCATTCTCATCGGTGCAAAAAAAGAGTTTACAATCCTAAACATGCTGTAACAAAAAAAAAACCTAAATATGCAGTGTTTTAGACAAACAAACACAAGATAGTCTAGATCTATTAGGTAAAGAAACACAAACTCAAAAGAAAATGAGAGAAATATTTCAAATCACGACGACGCATCACAATTTTTGATATTTTTGAGAATTTCAACCATACATGATTGGTGCGACTTCAACCAGAATCACATTGTGGTCATTGAGACATCAAATACCAGATGTTGTAGTCTAAATTGCAACTGTAAACCTTATTTAAAGTTTTTGATTGAGATATTATTATTAAGACAAAAAAAAATTCTCGACATGAGGTAAAATCTTATCTTTCACAATCAAAATCAAGAATTTATGAATTATATTATAATTTAATAATCATTCAACTTTCACAAGTTCGATTCTAAAGAAAAATAACACAATTAGAATTATCATCTATGAACCATATAAGATGGTAAGATCAACATAGAAGGATGAAGTTTATGAATACTTGAAAAACATATGTTAAAATCATAATCTTAATGAAAACTTACCATCACTTGTGGGAGCAGGAGCAGGAGCTGGAGTAACAGATTGTGAAGAAGCTATTGACGCAAAAGACGCATAAATAAGACCAAGGAACACGACCACCCAAAATGAAAGTGCCATTTTTTTCTCTCTTTCAGTGATTCTCTCTCCTTTTATTTTATCTTCTCTTAAAATTTCTTACAAGTTTTAAACGAGATAGAAAAAAAGGAGAGAGAATATAAGCGAACTATGGGCGGGTGGTGAATACAAAGAGTTATGTGTTCCTTTTATACGATTGAAAACTTTCACATGAGAAGCCAGCAATGATGAGATGTATAATTAGAGGTGCACCCGCATGTTTAGAAGGAAATGATTGTATTTTTTCTGTTAATTTTTTCATTTTCTAGAACATGATGAGTTGGTTGCATAATATATTATGTTATTACCAAAACAAAAAAGAATTTGATGAGTTGGTTGTGTGCTGTGTATCCTTGTAATGTATCATTGATTTGAAGTTGTTATTAGGACTGACAGATTGCATATATGTTTAATAATTGACATGAATTTTATCCATTTTTGTGATTTTGAATAAGAGAATATTCGTAATGAAATGAAACTTTAGCATTAAAATATGTCTATGTAGGTAAAATAACTAAATATAAGTAAACAAATATATTTAATTTGGATTTGTTGTCAAAAATGATTTACTTAATTAGTGATTGTAATGAGTTTGATATTTTACATAATTCATTGAATTGTCAATTATTTTTACCAAATAAAATTTTATATAGTTAATTGAACCGTCCATTTTCTCATTATACATGTAATCAGAATATATCGTAATAATCCCCGTGAACTTAACTCAGTTGGTAGAGATATTAAATATTATATGCAAGGGCCAAATTTGAACCCCCGACGTCCCACTTCAAATTTAAATGTGCGAGCTCTAACCACTAAGCTACACGACAAAAAAAATAAAAAAAATATAACATAGTATAACTATAATTATAACATAGTATAACTATAAAATTAATTATGCACCAAAAAGGTATAACCTTAATTACTTCATATATTCTTATAAACTAAGATATTCGTGTGCGTAACCACTAAGACTAATCTTTCACGAGGGCAAAGAGTACTGCCTCGCTCCCATCTTGGTCACTCAAAATGCTACCCATTCTCCAACTCCACCTTGGAGAGGTTTTTTTCTCCCTGTCCCCATCATGCAGGACCCATCAATATAAAAGTAAGAAATTATTACGAATTTTGTGACAACAATAAACATCACATATAAAAGAAATTCACAAACATATGGTGTGAACATACAAATAAATCTAACTTATAAATACTTGAATTCATGTCAAGCTTTTTTTAGAAATCTGCTCCGGGACAGGGTCCTCACGGGGTGGGTTATGACTATGATCCCCATCCTTGTCCCCAAACCACCCTCGGAGTACTTTCTCCCTCATCCCCGTGCACAAAAACTCCCCAGACCAGATGAGATAGTCCCTACAGGGATCCCCACTTACAAAGTTACAAGTGCAAATTGACATCCCTACTTCTAACGGATGTTTTTACCACACACTCATGTCGAGTCAAAATGCAAAGTAAATTACCCTTTTTATTCTCAACATTAACAAGTCAAACAACTAACAAGCTACTAGAAGCTTCTAGATTTTCTTGGATCATTGGGCTTGTGTCTCGCTGGTCCAATAAAACAGGGAATCTAAGTTATTGAGTGAATACAAAGGAATATAGAATAGGAAAGCATGCTGCAGATTAGAAAGGTTGTGAATTAAGACATAGATAAAGATGATTTTAGTTTAGGGCCCAGGTGGCTCAACAGATAGTAGAATCCGAGATATTTTAGCAAAAAAAAAAGTCTATAACAAACTGCGTTCCGAGAGATTTGCACCATCGGAAATTAACTTCAGATCCATGAAGGCCTTTTCCAGCAAAAACGAGGGTCGGATAGAGCAATTACCATAGAGATAGACAAAATTTATAAAGCACATGACCAAAGGCATAAGCTACATATCTCTGTAAGTATAATCAACACTTCGGAAAAAGATAATAAATATAATCAACAGTTTGCCACAGCAGACCTAATAATTTCGAAATACTGATGCATATATAAACGAGTATACTCCCTCCGATCTTAAATATATGTAAAAAGGTACGTATATTTGGTCTAAATTTTAACCAAATATATGTACCTTTTGTTTATATTTAAAACGGTACGGAATATGTACATGGTTCCATTACTAATGTGCTAATGTTTGCTAAAATTCATACACATGATTCCATTTCTTATCATTTTGAGAAGGAACCTGTTGCTGTGGTAGTCAAGGGAAATTTGGATCCTCTTTGTTCTTGAAAATCTCAAATATTTGTTTCGAGTATTTAAGAGCAAGTGTTCCGCAAATTTCAACTCCTTCAGGATTATATTCTTCCAACTCCTCCACAGTTTTCTTTAGACCATCGTAAGGACTGTCACCAGTGAGGAACCCTCCCAAAACACGGCCTCTGAAAAATTGGAATTTCAACTAAAAAATGTTAGAAACCTGATAGAAAATTGTTAATAATATTCTGATTTTCGGTTAAACAGGAAGTTTGCCTCCAAAAAAAGTTACATAGCATGTTAAAAAGTTAAATTCAGCAAATATGGAACATTGTTAACCATATATATACAGAGAAGCCGTAACACCTTTAAACAGCTGAAAGAGGTGTCTGGTTTTAAATTGTGATCTGCAACCAAAAGTGCGACCACAACATAAAGGATATTAAAGTCTATGCAACCGCAATTTCAACTACATCGACCACATTATTCCGCAATATAAAGGTTTGCGACATAACTACAATCGTAATTTAAAACCATACTGCCACCGACATATACAAAAAGCATGCATTTTAAAGCTTTCTTTATGCTTATATAGTGCAGTAGTGCACAAAGCTCAATCCCAAACATGTGTATATTAATTGGTGATGTAAAATATGAGGAGAGACAACAACTAATTCAAACTGAACTCCTTACATAAAAAATTCAACATCACAGTTGGAGTTAACTCTGCTAATCAACATATATATAGTTCAAGCAGCATTTTACAAACCACAAAAAAGTAAAATAAAAATCTATAGTGACAAAAGTTTCCTTATGATAGTTCAAATTCACAATATAGTTATTGATTGTATGCCATGCTCATGCAGTCAAAATAGACTTTTAAGACCCTCCACTGATATTTTCCCTATTCCTTATTTCCTTTAATTACATGGAATTACAATGTTCAAATAAAAATTTTGTGAAAAATCTTGAACTAGAATATTAGAAATATTTTTGCACACGTTATAGTTAACATACACCACATGACCAAGTAATGTAAAAGGACAAATGTTGTTTGTCATGAAAAGCAACTTCACGAAAAATAACGAACTTATACGATTGCTCAACTTCACCTTTATCCTCCAGTGTTTTCCATCAAACAGGACGTTGAAGGTTTGACTACTCTTTTTTAAAAACATGTATTATTTCGTGAGTTTTGTGGTACGGATGCTTCGTGACATATAGCAATACTCAATAAAAGAAGTATAAACAAGAAAGCAACCATTTGGGAGAAGGCTGCTCCAAACAAAAACACAAAGTGCAAGATTCATATGGCAAAAAGACAGCAGAAGCATGAATGTTATAGTATCTTTTCTTCCTACCTGGCAGCATCATACTTGCTAAATCCACGCCCGTCGCAGCCAAATGTTTCCTCGTACATCTGTTCCCCAACCATTTCCTGTCGATAAAGAACGCAGACAGCCTTCATACATAACACTGGATCCTTTCCAAATTCTGCAAGCATGTCAGCTTCATATTCCCACTTAATTTCCGGCCCTTTCTTCCTCTGAATTTTAGATAATATCTTACTTAAGTCTATTTCTCCATCCGATACGTCCTGTGAATCGGAATCCTTGTTATGATCTGGTAAATCTTGCGATATATTCGAATCATCAGAGTCCACATCACCGTTACATCCATCTTGTGACTTGTCAGAGTTGATTTCTGATACGTCAGAATCATCAACAATAAAACCATTCAAGTTTTCTCCCTCACTGTTTGATATGTCCTTTTCTAATTCATCCTCATCATCATGAGTATCATCATTTGTTGGAAAACAAAAAGATGTTTTATCATCATGTCTTTTGCTTAAACATTTTTTGAGACGCTTTAGATGGCGCCTACTCGCTTTCTTCTTCTTCTTCTTCTTCTTCTTTATAACCTGACTAATCGGCATATCATCATCATCGTCACTATCAGTAGCAGCATCATCAACAGCATTTATTAAATCGTCATCACTGACTTCCTCAACATGCTTCCTCATAAGTTTACTAATTGGCAAATCATCGTCCTCGTCGTCATTTTCAGATTCACTTAGAACAACATTACGAGTCTGTTTCCTTTTCGGAATTACAGAACATGAGTAATCTTCGCCTAAATCAGAATTTTCCTCACTCTTCTGAGCATAATTGGAGTTAGAGTCCTTTCCCCTTTCTGCTACAGTACATGTTGACAGAGAAATTTTTCCACTACCTTGCCTATCAGATACATCTTGCACATAAGAATCCTTGTTGTTATCTTGTAAATCTTGCGAGCTACTCGAATTGACATCCAAATCTCTATTAGACTCGTCCTGTGACTTATCAGACACGTCTTCACAATCAGATGCATCAACAATAAAATCATTAATATTACCTTCCTCACTGTATGACAAATCCACTCCTAAGTCATCATCATCATTTTTTGAAATACTCTTCTGATACTTGATCTTATGAGGTCTACCTGAAGACATTTTATCATCCCGGTTTTTGCTTACGAGTTTCCTTCGAGTCTGTAGACGACGCCTTGGCATTTGAACGTCAACTTCTAAATTACCGGTAGTTATAGAGTTTCTCATATCATCATCGTCCTGATCACTTTCTGACTCGCTCATAACAACATTGCAAGGCCGTTTCCTCTTGGTATTTGCAGCAAATAAGATATCTTCACCAAAGTCCAAATTTTCTTCATTGTTTTGGGCATGATTGTTGTCCAAGTTCTTTCCTTCTTCTTTGGCAAAACATGGTGCAAGTGAAATGTTTCCACCACCTTGCCTATCTAGTGAAATTTTGTGAGAAATACCATGTTCATCGTCGCTGTCAATGATATCAATTGCATTTACAGAACTAGATTTCACACCAGTGGGTGTAGTAGATGCTGCCATATTTTTGCTGCGACTCTCTTCAGTTTCAAATGTTAACTCTTCTAACTTTCTTCCCTGGTTGTATCATAGAACTCCACCCATTTCATTAACTCAAATTTTGCATTCATGTAAAACAAACTAAAGAAATTATTTACCAAAAACATAAATAAACATTCATGATTGCATAAGATTCAAAGTGTAAAATTGACTAATACATTCATGAATTCGGATTACCTGCAGTCAACAATCCCCCACAACAGTTGGTACATCAATGGCTGTTAGAAAGAAATTAGCTGGTCCAAATTTCAATGTAGATTTTGATTTTTTCTCTCTCTAAAACTAAGGTACTGAGCATGAAATCTAGACCGTCCAATCTCAATTCAACGACCACCAATGTGCCGACTACATGAATGCTAGGATTACTGACGGGAGACAATCCAAATATTTCATACACTGGATTAGATAGTAGCACCAATCTTAAAAATTATATGCCAAATGTTTGTGTTATTACTAGTGATATTTTGGGGGATTAGGACAAAACATGCCCTTCTTTATCACTTCACTAGGGTGCCAATTTCTAAGCATACTCATACAGACATAAAACAATGTGGTAAACACAAGATATAAAGAAATGTGATATTTGATCATTTGAATGCAGGTGAATGTAAAACACA
>Ga0315913_1009373_pt1 | contig 11485 bp, 3 predicted proteins | sample MpolsnodulesMG_FD_207736 | JGI IMG/M metagenome (GOLD analysis project Ga0315913, IMG submission 207736) | Medicago polymorpha root nodule microbial communities from Los Angeles, California, United States - small nodules | ecosystem: Host-associated > Plants > Roots > Nodule | place: USA... | reverse complement strand
GTAGTTGATATTGAACATATATTATCATTATAAAGTGGTTTTGTTATTCCTTTGGGTTCAGAATCAGAAATATTAGAAGGAAGACTTATGTTTAAAGATAGGTCTGGTTCCAACAAAGGTGAAAATAAAGGATGCATTTTAGGATGTGATGAATTAGTAGTGAACATGAGAAACTTATATAATTAGGGTATAGAGTACTTGAGAATGGAATGAATGAATGAAGGAAGGAATGAAGGAAGGAAGAGGGTGAAAAGGAGTGATTATATCATCATGAGTGACTCATGATTTGCATTGTTTTCGAGGTATGTGTGTGATGAGGTAGCTAGCCTTTTAGTAGGATCCAACTAGGGTTGATTTAAGAATTGCATTTTTTTAATATAACACAGAGATGAATTAATTTTTCCAGAGACTACTAGTCACTTAATTAGTCAGAGAGATAGAGATTTTTTTATAAAAGAAAAAAGATTAAATGAAGAGAAAGAGAAAAGATCAGAGTTTTTTTGGGGATGGTGGTTTGAGCGAAAAGTTAGTGAAAAAGGGTAGTGTAGTACTAGTTATTTATGGAAGCTGAGGCCTGAGATAATATTAGTAGCAGTGGTCATCAAAGTACTATCTTTGCACAGAGAGAGAGAGAGAGAAAGAAAGAGATTGCCTGGGGAGTACTGAGGTTCCTTTACCTTATCTATACAGGAATATTATTAAATGAAGACGTAATGTGTGTTCAAATTCTCTCAAAAATGTTTGTTATATTATTCAATCTTCAATTTAATTAAGAAATATTTTTGTTTCATAAGAAAATAAATTTTTTAGGTAGAAAATAGTTTTTTTTTTTTTTTTGGACTAGTAAATGAAATTTTTTTATATAAACCATTATCTATACTTGAATAGAAAGCAAACGGACAACAAGCTGCGCCGTTAGACCTTTTTAGATGGCAAACCCAATCCTCGTGAACACAACATTCATTGACCTAATTAGTTATAATTAAACGTATGATTAGTGTCACAGTAGATTTGACAAAATTAAAGTGACACCTTAATTTTATTGAAATTTAAAAATATAGTTTATATACAAAGTCACGACGATTCAAAGTGATTTTGACAAACTTACCACAAATTTAAGCATATACAAAGAACTTTGACATTTCGTGGTTTTACAAATTATCACTACAGAGTCATGATGATTCAAAGTGATTTTGACAAACTTGCCACAAATTCAAACATATACAGAGAACTTTGACACTCGGTGGTTTTACAAATTATCGCTACAAATTTCGGTCTTTTGAACCGGCTATGAAGCTAAACATCTACCCAAGTGTGCTTAGATAGCAACTCAAAACTTTTTGCCCCTCGTTCAAGAATGTGTTATACAAGAATTAAACATTGACTTTACTTTATAAGTAGAATCCGTTGTTTAACCAATTGAGTCATACTCATTTCATATCAAAGATCAATTAGAATGACTTTATAAAAAATAATGTACTTTTTTATATATTAAAGGGCTATATATATATATATATATATATATATATATATATTCCTAAATAGGAGTTTTATTTATTTTAATTTTTGCATAAATTTGGATATGCTTGTTCTCAAATGCATTCACTAATTTATATGATTGAGAAAACTCTATTTTAAAATTGTTAACACTACTTACAAGAGCTAAATTTAAACTCTAAATAATTTATTAAAGATGATATTGAAAGACTAGTATGATGATATCATCCAAAGACTCTAGTTGTTGAAGAGTGAAGAGGAGTATATCTGTACATTTACTCTTAAATGAGAATAAGGGTGCAGTGATATAATGGTGGTTACTGGCAAGGTATATGGTTGGAATTGGAGAAAAGCCAAAATGGGTACTATTCAATGGAATATTGGAACGGGAAATGAGTCTATAGTATAGTTCACGTTGTTGATGGATTGTGACCTATTAAAATTCCCTGCTCTTTTTGTTTCTATTATCATGATAAGTTTAATTTATTTTTCTCCTTTAATACATATTTCTCCAATTGGAATATTCCCGTTTTTATTATGAACGAGGATTGACTGGCAGGCCAAAATATCCTCCTCTTCTATAGTCTATACCTCACATTGGCCCCCCACATGCATATGTGGCATCATACCTCATTGGTTAACTCCTGTTAACTATAGTTATGGGATTATTGGGAGGGATACCACGACCAAGGTTTAATGCATACCTTGGCTATAGTTGCATATATTTACTTTGACCATGACTATGATTCTCTTATATGTTTTGCAACCAACCACTTCAATTATGTCCATCTGCTTATTTACATTATTTAAGCTAATATTTATTCAATATGTATCCCAAGTATAAAGATTTGACTTGTTGATTAAAAATAAATAAAAATCAAAGATTTGATGAGGTCTTGGGTTCGAATATGGGTTTAGAAATTCATCAAGATTAAAACTTTTAGAAATTTTTTGTCTCTATTTAGGTTTCACAAAACTTGAAGAATTAGTGTTTTAATGTTGTGAGCGGAGATACTCAATTTACATGAAAAAATATAAAGATTTGAGTGAAGATTCAATGTGATCTCGGAGAAAATATGAGAACTGATCTAGTTATTTGACAGAGAAAAATTAGTCGGTGAAAAAAATAAATCAGATCAACTTAGTTCATAAGTATAAGTTTTTGGTCAAAAATTGGTTTTTTAGTGTTTGACAAACGTGTAATATCATTTCAAAATGAACAATTTGGTCTTTGATGGAACAAAAGCCTTAAATATTTCTTCTCAAACTCTATCAAAATAATGATTTGGTAATGCATATATGTGTCATATATTCTTTATGAGATCCATTTTTCTATCAAGTTGTTAAAATTTGGTAGAAAGAAACAATTGATAATACTAAAGTGTTTGTGCTAACTCACCAAATTGTTTGTCAAGCGTGTAGTATCATTTCAAAATGACAATTAGATCTAACAATTAAAAAAGAACAATTTGGTCCTGATGGAAAAAATCCTTAAATATTTCTTCTGAAACTCTATCAAAACAATGATATGGTAAATGCATATATGTGTCATATATTCTTTATGAGATCCATTTTTTCGCATGATTTCTCTATCAATGGTTGAGGAAAAAAAATGATAAAAATTGGTATAAAAAAACAATTGATAATCATTTGACTCACTTCATGTATAGGTCCAACTCTAAATCAAGCTAAATCCAGCTCTAGGATTCTTCTAATATTCATTAAATTTTCTTTTAATATAGCTTTGGTATTTTTAAATAAAATATTTGGGAATATGATTCTCATTTTTATAGAAAAAAAAGTGTAGATTAGTTAGAACGTATATAGTGGGCAATAAAGGGCGAGCTGTACACGTGAGATACCCCCAAATTGAAGAGAGCAAAAATGGGTACTGATGAGAAACTGAGAAAGATTTAAGGGGAAGGAATATATGACTATAAGTGTAGCCTGTGATGTCCGGTGACACCAACCAGGTCACAAAGCCACATGATGCTGAGATGTTATTTAATGATCTCCTATCCTTTCACCCCCTTCAACCAAATGTCATACATATTTATCTGTTTTTCTTTTAATTCACACATACAATACAAACTAATCGATAAAAAGTGAAGAATTGAGTATTCCAATTAGTGTTTTAATATATCAAATATTTATGCGGTCTTTTATCGTCTCCACTCATTACTCTAACACGTCTCCTCATGTTACACACCGATATCATATCTCCTTATCCTGACCATCAAACAGTCCCTAATTTCATTGTTTGTGTTTTATCATCTCTTTTATCTTTTGTTACAAGTTGTTCAAAACTTAAGAGTCAAGATATTATACATGAAGTTCCATGATGTTTAGTAGTATCGCAAAACAAAGCGTTGAAGGAAGTGCAAGTAGTAGGAATTTTAGAAAGAAATGATTCCAAACAATCGTCTGCTTCCAACGTTAACATTTAAAAATTGAAACCCTAGCATTTGTCTAATTATGTAATAGGCATGTAATGTTGCAATCCAATATTCCCTCTCCGTGTTCAAATATTCCATGTCTTGTGTGTCTCTCACCTCAATTCATCTTCTGTCGTATATCGATTTTGATCACATCTGCGCGTGTATTTCAATCGCCAATATACCAACCATATTCCTCGCCACTATCATGGCTTCACTCACGTGACTCGTGGGCGTGACCTTGTCTAGGCTATAGTCTCTTCCTTTGTTCTCTTCTTTTGTTCTTTTTATATATTCTTCTTTCTTCCTATTTCATCTACCACTGTATTATACTATATATCAAACATTAATATAACTAGGTTAAAGATTAAAGAGTCATTTTCGTCATTGAATATGCAACAAGTAGCCATAACGATCGTTCAATGTTTCAAAATTTTAAATAGTCTTTAATTGTCTACTTTGTTAGTCAAAATAATATTTGATGTTAAATAAAATAGTTTCTCAATGGTGACAGTAACTATTTTCTTATTTGGACTAATAATATGACAATAAATAATACTTATATGGATTGATATGACAATATTAGCACAGCATTTTAATGTCAGAGATTATTTTGACCAACATAGTGCACAATTAGAGACTATTTTGAAATTTTAATACATTATATTGAAGGACTATTGTGGATACTCGTTACACATTTCAATAATGAAAATGAATATTTAACCATATAACTAACTATCATAGTGTAACCAAGAGCACTTCGATGAGATGATAATGAATCTCCTTCAACTTAACCAGATGTTTTGCGTTTGAATTCAACTTTGAGAATGAAGCAATGTTAAATCTCTTGAGGGAGGATTTTGCCATCAATTTCGGTTCTACCCAGCTTAAGGGACTAGTCTATGCAGTTACGCACAAAGAATATATATCTAGTTAAAAAATACTAACATTTTATGACAGAAGTGTTAGATATTTGAGTCGTTAAATGAATCTAAATTACTTCAAACGAATTAGTATTCACGGTTGCGCGTGGATGAAATTTTTTGTTTTAAGAAAAAAAAACATTTAATAGAATTATATTATAAGATATGGCATTTATGGCTGTTTGTGTGTTTCAATTATGCTCGTACCCCCATGCTTGATCCCTCATTTTATATACTTCTCATTCTTTGTTTTTACTTGTTGATCAATGTGACAGCAAGATATCATTACCAATTTGATAGACTTGTTAATTCCATTTGTTAATAGATTCCGAAGCCATGGTCAGCGCCTGATGCGCTCTAGATTCTCCGGGAAATGAAAAACTTTGCTTTAATTTTGTTTATCTTATTATACAACAACACGACTAATTGTTTACGTTATTTAATTCCTCTTTGTTCTCTCTTCTTGTGTTTTTACGTGAATTTTTCAACAATAAGCTTGTGATTAGGGAATATCCGGTCAACATGTCGTTCTATGGCTCAATTGTTATGTTGTCAAATGCTTTGGCTATATGTCATTAATATTCCATGTGTTTGTCTTATAATAACATACATATATTCAACTACCCATATTGCCCTTAATTTCCTCTATAATAAATACGTACATTTCAAACAATTTTATATAGCTACTATAAAATCAAGAATTTATGTAATATGCACCCTTTTGTTCTCAAGGTTGTAATATGGTCGGTTTATTTTTTCTTTCCTTTTTTAATTATCATTTGTATTGAATTGAAGTAACTATAGTACATCTCAAGCAAGATAAGAACAAACATGATGTTGCATGTTCTAGCCATAGTAGATTAATGAAATGCTATTTCTATTGTAATTGACTTGTGATGCACTATGCTTATGTTTTACAATATATTTTTGGGCCACCTGACTCATATCTCCAATTTACAGCGTGCAAGACATGTGCGGTGCTACACAACCAGCTAACCTAGTTTATTAGATATCATGAAGATCGACTCAAAAATTCAACGTAGCATAAGAGTAGTGAAAAAAATCAGTGTGTGCATGTAATTGATAAACATTAAACTAATGAATTGAAAATGTCATATAGACTTTGTTAAATTCTAGCTAAATTTGTACGTGCAAGGATTCGTATTAATAATTAAATAACCTATGTATCATTTTGCAATGGATTTGCAGAAACTAATATATTAAAATTGATGTAAACAATGTGACATGCTGCAATCCTCGTCTAATTCTAAATCAAATTAAGTAGTGAATTTGCATGTTACTCTTTGTCTTCAAATATCAACTTGCAATAGTTAATGAAATGGTCAGTGTTTAATTAAGACAATAAGAATCTTGTAAAATGTTTAAGTAAGTAAGTAGAAATCGTGTATATTATTTTCAAAACTAAATGACTATCTTATCTTAATGCATGTATAACAAATTACCAAATGAAACATATCATATATAACTCGAGATTTGAGCTATGATTTACCTTTGATGGTGGTAATAATTAAGAGGAAATATTGTCTATTAGTAATCAAGAAGAAGAATATTAGCTTCGTAGTTGTTATTGGTGAGATCAGAATACAGCCATACTACAAGCATGTGTTGCTTTGAAATTAGAGTTTCACCTTTCCCCTAGCAAATAGCAATAGCAATAAGCTCATCTAATTCTAAGCTACTTTGAGTATCAAATAAACGACAAAAAAGAAAGCAAGGAATCACCGAAATTAACGCCGTTTAGGCTGATGTGCTCCACGACATTACATGGCCCACAGTACATTACTCTAATCAATACTTAATTAAAAATCTCTATATGTAGCAAGGAGTTGGTATTGTTTGTTTTCTTGGTTCAAATAACCAAACCTCTAAACATGCTTAATTAGTCCTTTTGTAAAGTATGGCAGCTTTTAGGTAGCAAGACCTTATTTGTGGCAAATGGCAAATCGTCATTCAAGATTAATCATGGGATAATAATGCGCTAATGAGTTCCTAAGGTCAAAAACTCCCTTTGTTTTTAAAAGTTGTGTTATTATTATCCCTTTTAAAAAAATAAAATGTTATTTGAAGTTCAAAATACACGTGGTATATGATATTGTATGTGTTTATCTCTATTGGTACCTTTTACAATTTACTCGCATTATAAAATTGCATCTAAGAACCGAATGACAATATGCATATTTTACATATCAAAACTTTGATGTCAAGGTATAATTTCTTTCTCAAAAGATGCCGATCACTATAGTTAATTAGCTATCGCACAACTTAAGTAAGAATTATACATTCTTTTTTATCGCATATTAAATGACTCATAGATGATTTCATATAAATTAAGAAAATTACATAAGAGGGAATAATCTTTTCACTGACTTACATCGATCAAGTATTGATGTATTAACCATTATGATAAATGTGAAATGGAAGACATTAATTATTGATACATGTGGAACTAATTAGATGACACATTGAAAAAAAATGAATAGATATTAATTATTGATATTAAAATTAATCAATGGAGGATGAAAATATATTTTGTTTTTTTTTTTTTAAGGAGAAAGAGAATTGGATTTGAACAATTAAAATTATAGATATCAAAATCACACTCGTTTGTGAAACTACAAGGACCACAAACATAACAAAGCCAATTTGGTATTTATAACATTCAACCAATTGGATCACATTTATTGGATTTATTGAATACTTATTTTAGTATTTTACACACACGTAAAAGTAAATAAAAACATTTCAATAAATTTATTTAAGTTAATCACGCAAAATAGTTTATGAAAAGGGTGCTACTAGGGCTGTTTTACACTTCAGGTACAGGCATATCATCACTTCCCCTTTAAGAAAAATCATTGTGTGTCATTGTACATCCAAATTTCGAATATATATTTTCCAGCGAGTAAGTTCCCTCGAAGATGAACATTCGAAAAAAGTTCTACTTTAAATACCAAAGGTTGAAGACTATTATTTTAAAATCCAACTTATAGAAATTTAAAGATAGAGTCAAAGTCATTTGGAGTACTGATTTCCTAACTTCTCTACATTGTCAGACTTTAAGTACATAAAAGAAGTTTTTCTTGGTGTCTTGAAGCATTGATTTGTTGTTGCTCTCAACGCTCCTTTATCATAGAGTTTGTTCTTGTTTAAGAAATGAAGAAAGTCGAGCTATCGTTACTCTGATTGATGCTCAAATTCCGTGGTGATTTCTTTGTTGTTGTATAGGGTTGAATTACCCTTTGTAATGCCGTCTAATAAATTTTGCTTAAAAAGTCTGTGCTTAACTTGTGGGGAAGGCCTTAATTGATTGCACAGAACACACCATTGAAGAGTGGTGAAAAATCTTATATTGTAGCCTAAACATTTGAGCACATATTAGCATAAATTTGGGGATGCACCTTGGAATCATAATAAGAATGTCGAAGACTCTAATTTAATGGGAATTCCTATAAATAAAATAGAATACTATAATAAGTATTTAGATTATTTGATAATTTTCAAGTAAATTCTGGATAAGGGTTCTTCTTTTGTGGTTGACTGGAAAAAGGTTTTCAAACGTTCTCTTTGTATCTGTGACCACTTTCCCGTACTCATGGCTATTTGTGAATATGACCCAACAACTGATGCTATTATTGAGTTGGGCTTTTTCAGAAGGTGAGAGTCCACGATCACTTCAGTCCAAGTAATATGAAAGTACGAAAATTTGCTGAAAAATAAAGATTAGGAAAATGAATAAGAACTAACTATATATTTGAAATTACTGAATTTTTTATAAAAAAAATTATAACCATGGTGCAACATTATAACATGTCAAACTCACCGTATATTCAAATATACATTAAGAAAACATATTCTCAAACCTTTGAAATTTAAGAACTTTCAAATACAATTGATTTTATTAACTTGTGTTCATAAGACACATATTAATGAATTTAAAAGTAACAATCACAAATTAATAAAATAGTAGTATTTTGGCTTTTAAAAAGTGAGTACACAACATTTCCGACAATTTTTTTTTGTAAGGAAATGAATTATGTACACCCCATGGGATGTATACATCATGAGAAAAGAATGATGCGATAAATGTAATAAAATTGATGATGTGATATGATGAGAAAAATATAAAGAAAATGAAAAATTATGGAATGTACATGTACCATTGTTGATTTTTTTATTCAGTTTGATTAACATTGTGACTCGCCAAGATTTCAAAACACAAAAAGGATTCCCAAGAACATGTTTGCATTTGACATTATCTATCTATCTATTGCAAATAATACCGATAAAACCTTCTAGGTCGGATGCTTAGAAATTCAACAGAACTAAATCATCATGGTCTGACTTACTACTCACCTACTGCTGACATCCATGATTGAATGCATATCATCTCTCAAATCTATATATCACTTTTTTTTTTCAGGGTAAATGTTTCCAATTCCTCATTAATCTTTGTAGAGTATCTACATCAAAATTTCTTATTGAACTTTTAAATAAGTAACCCTTCTATATATATTTGTATTGAAATGCATTTAGGTTAAAAAAGTTAAACGTCTCTATATAAAGAATGACAGTTGAATATGAATGTAACAATTTTCTGTCATACAACCCACCATTTATCGAAATACAACCATACATAACAAGAGAAAACGGGAAATGCACCGTCGGTGTTAGATAGTTTTAGACTGACATCCAATTAGAATTTAGAATTGGATTGTTATTTTAAAAAAAAACGGTTATAATCTATGTTTACATGACGAGATGGTGGATATTTATTGGATGACCATGTAAAACTATTTTATACCGTCACCTAATAAGAAATATTATTGTGTATATATGTTTTGCACCCGCCTCTTAAAGATAACCACCAAATACACTATTTCTATTGAACGTTAGTGTAAAATTAGCTTAAACTGATTGTGCATATTTTTTTTTCTCAATAAAAAAATGTAGATTTGTTAAGAATAACACTTTTGAAACAAAATATACATATGTTGCTTAAATATATATGATAATCACATGCAAATTCCACAATTGGTTGGCTTAAAATTGTCAAGAAGAAATTCTTGTGCTTCTGCAGACCAATTGTGTATGAGGAAGTTATGTTGACTATGATGAAAGATTTTGAAAGTTTCCAAACGAAAACAAATGATAGTAATAGAACCTAACATACCACTACAGTCTATTTCGTACACACACAAAATCGTTAGTGGGACAGCAGACATAAAGGAAGGAAAAAAGGGAAGAGAAGGTGTAACTCAACAGCAATAAGGCAGAGTGGTGGAAAAGGTACACATGTTAATTTTTAGTCAAATATATATTTCATTCGGTCTCAAATATAAGTAAAAAAAAAGTCAAACAAATTTAATATACTTGGTTAAAAATTTAAACTGGATACATTTTGTTTGACATTTTTTTTTATATACGAGACCAGATGGTGTATATATATTGTTGCTGGAGAAGTGGAAGTGCTAAATGGGTGTGACAAAGGACAGGACCACTCTCTAAGCAGAAAATCATGTGCCTACGATCAGTGTTTGTTGGAAGTGTCACAGTGGACACTGCAGTGCAAACTGGTTTCACACAGACAGAAGAACTATTGTGTTTGTGTGTTATGTTAGAGAATCATGTTGCGTACTCTTTTCTGGTGACCACTAAAATAATATTTTCCTGTTCTTCTCAACCCACTCAGGCCCCGCCACCAAGTAGGAGGTGAGAAATAATCCATGATTAATTGTGTTATGGATGTACCATCAAACTTGCTCCAGAGTTTATGGAGTTAAGTTGAAATTGAGATTAAAATTTCTCAAATCAATTCTTCTGGGTTATGTCTATGTTTCCCTAGACGTTTTTTTTTTTAATATATAATTGAATTTGCTCACTTAATTAAAAAAAGTACTATGCAAATCGAATGGCCTCACATGTGAATGGAATGACCATGTAAACATGAGAGGATCCAAGTCCGGATATTTGCCCTTCCCACTCGAGACAATTCATTTTCATGCGATTCTAGCTAAATGTGAAGTATTTTTTTAGAAAATTTACTGTTAAGTTGAAATTATTTTCACGTACTCTAAAATTCTTTTCTGCTCTATTCATTATGCAAAAGTTGCATGTATGGTACTAAACTCTCAAGGATTTGGATTATCAAAAATGGTGATTCACTTAGCAGAGAATAGAGATATGTTTAAGAAGGTCAAATGCGGTTTGAGGAGCTTCAGTCCACAAAAATGCATCTTTCTTAAGCAGTGCAGTTCAAGGAGCTACAATTGAGGAATGATTTCGCACAAATTTGTGTTAAAAAATACCGAGACCTAGGAATCCTAGCAAATGCCTAGCACTTTGTGAGACATAGGGACCAAAGTAAGAAGATTACTGCTCTCCCCCCCGCACTTTTCGCTCGCGCCCTACAGCATTGCCCAAATTACCCATGTGCAAGTTAAGTCACGCCGCGTGAGTTAACTCACGCAAGTGTTATATCCAGCATGAGTTAACTCACGCAGGGCTATTAAACTTGAGAAAACTTGAAATATGAAGCATGAACAACAACCCACTTCACTTATGTTTTATTGCCTTTAATTAAATTTGTTATTATTAGCTAACAGCAAAATA
>Ga0315913_1009371_pt1 | contig 11486 bp, 4 predicted proteins | sample MpolsnodulesMG_FD_207736 | JGI IMG/M metagenome (GOLD analysis project Ga0315913, IMG submission 207736) | Medicago polymorpha root nodule microbial communities from Los Angeles, California, United States - small nodules | ecosystem: Host-associated > Plants > Roots > Nodule | place: USA... | reverse complement strand
TGTCCAAAGTACTTCTTGTATGTCGTAACTTCACCATCCCCTACTTCCAGAGGTGAGTTTCCGTCCAATTCCATCACATCAGTGGTGATGTAAGTACGACCATTATGAGGAGTACAGATCAAAGCATTTTGCAATATGCAACCACAAACGAAACCCTTTTCTGTCAATATCTTGGCCCCATGATATCGACACTGAATTGTAGATGGATGTATGGAACTGATTGTTAACCAATCAACAGATGGTGTTTCCTCTATAGCAATAGACGGCAGCATGAGATAATCTATCTCAAGATCATCTTCCAGAGAGAATTTTTCTGAAAGACTTTCTTTATCCGTTTTACGATTCATAAGAATTCCAAGGATACTAACTTGGAATCTTTTACACAAAAGAACCTGGAAAAGAAAACAAATCATAATTGTCTTGACTTTTCCCCACACTTACAAATATGTCTGATACAATTAAAGAAATACTTGAGAGATACCTGATCCGGTGAGAGATTAATGATTCCTATGTATCTCAAGTTTACGGCCAGACTACCTCTGTCGAAACACATGTCAAATTGCATGCATCCAATTTCTGGATCAAGCTTGACTCTAGTTGCGAGAAAAATGTCTTGCACAGTGATATCATAGCTAAAATTTTGTTTTAGCTCTATTAAATAACAATAGTAGATTGTGTTACTACTGTTCAACATACGATTCACCAATTCAAATGGAACATAACTTGGTTGTTCTTCGGAATATGGTTCTTTCCCTGTAAGATTTTGTTTGATGTCAATGTCATTCAGAGAATTATTATATGGTTAAATAGAATTCTACATTCAAGTAGTGTGAAAAATGAAAGGCAATAATAAAAGCAAAATGAATAGAAGGCACGAAAAGTTACCAAATTCCTCCACCTCTGCTTCTTCAACGACAATAGAAGGAACGAGATTATCTGTCAACGCTCCAATCTTATGAAGTTGTTTGCATGCTTCAAGGCATGCAATATTCTTTAAGAACTTTGTGCCACCTTGTACATGAATAGCCTGTATAGGACAACTCTTAGGAAGATATAATATTCCTTTTTGTTTGTCCCACATCGGAGTCGGTTTAAAGTACCTGAGAGTTTAAACCCATTGAGGTGAATGATGAAGATCGGGATAAAAAATTGAAGAGGACCAGATTAATGCAAAAGAAGCATATCTTAAGGTTCATTATTATTATTATTAATCAAAGAAAAATTAGTATGGAATGAGGGCAGCAATAGACGAACTAACCCATCTGAAGGGAGACGGGAGCAATATAAGTATATCAAAGTAATGCTGGAACTAAGATTAACAACAGCTTCAGTGCTTGCAACTCGGTAAGCTTGCTCATTAAATCGATCACTTTCAAGACTCTCACATGGAAGGGAAGAATGACGCAAGGACTCCTTCCTCATCATTTTCCCACCATCAAGGTATTTCTCTAATCGAGAACGTGTAACTGCATCGCCACTGTAATTTTGGAACAAAATAAAATCTTTTTGTAGAGAAATTACTTCAAAACAATTAGAAATCACAATACTAAGGAGAATAACACAATAATTACCTTTTTACCATCAATATGTAATCTGAATTTCGCATTCTGGCACGGCCTCGGGACTGTACGAAACTGCACACCGTGGGAGATGGGTCAAATCTAATAACCAGATTGCAACTTTGGACATCTAAACCCTCTTCAAGAATTGACGTTGCAACAATTATGTTGACCTACAGATTAAAATATTTCCTTAATAAGTAATAATTGTCTTTGCTTTATTACAATACAGAGGGATTATATAAGAAAGCAGCATACCAATCCCTTACGAAATTCTTCCACAATCTCATTTTGAATTTTTCTAGTTTGGTTTTGCAGTTTACTACCGGTTCCTGCAATGAATTTAGCCCTCCAGCTATTGTATTTTGGAAGCAAAGCGTTCAATAGAACCTCAAGGACAATAGCTGCAATGACCCTTTCCACAAAAACTATGCATCTCATTTCAGTTAAACCCGTGTACTCAAGTAGACATTCAATAAGACAGCATACTTTGGAGGTCAATAGCCCCATTTCCAAATTGGAATTCATATTATCACCAATAGTCCACCGAGGATCTGAGTAAGATCATTTTTAAAAATTAATAAAAGAATGCAAACAAAAGATTTAAATAAAATTTCATGTATTTTCTCAATGCTTGTAGAATTATTACCAGATGGTATGCAACTTTGCAGTGTCATCATAGTAGCTGAACTAAATTTTTTAACAATCTGATCCCCAGAGATACCCCATAAGAATGTTTCAATTTCAATGGAAGATAAGGACTCCGCAGCCTATCACAAAAAACAGTTGATGTCAATTAAGCAGACATGAACATAAATAGAGTCACACATAAAGTCACTGTAGCAGAAGGGCAAGAACCTTCAAAGCCAACCAAATACCAAGCTCTTCTAAGCAAAAAATTGAAGCATCAAAAATCCTTGCTATTTTTTTGTGAGCAGATTGGACAGCTGATTTAGTCAAATCTGAATTTGTGATGTAACGCTCGTGCTGAAAAACAGAATACACCCATTTCAAGGAAACAATCAATTAAGATTGGACAAAAATATGCACAACTAGAATTTGGAGTCAGTGACATAACATGAAGAGAAATTTTTGTTTAATTTGAACTATATATCTGAACATTAGCGATTTGCTTAAATGTACACACCTGTTGTTTTAACACGTTAAGCCTTTTGGCTAATTCTTCGAATAGCGAATATGAAATCCCATTGTCCCTGTAAAACCGGAATTTTGGGGTAGATGTCGGTATGAACTGTGAGATGACAGCATCGCATACACAGGTATAAACCTTCAAGTCAAAAACAAAAATAAAAATATGAGAAATAAAACATAGCAAGACCAAACAGTAATATTGAGTTGTACTTCGAAACAAAAGAGTAATACTCACAAAGGAATTGTTAAAATTAAGAATCTTAAGAAATTCCTTTAATTGTACAACTTCCTAGATTTATTGTTATTACTCCTAGAATATACAACTTCCTAGGCAAGTGCTTACTCATTAAGCATTCAATGCACTTTATTGCAAAACCATTATAAATACAAGGTGTGTGGTCTCATTATAGACACAGTTTTGCAGAGTTTTACATATTTTTACAGGAATAAACTAAGGAAATAACTAAAAAAAAGGCAAATAAAATAACAACTAAGATAATACTATATCATTAATTATTTTTTGGTTGCATCTTTACATAAGAAAACCTTTTACTTGAGCATCCATGCATAACAACTAAAAAAAAGGCAAATAAAATAACAACTAAGAAAACATATTATTCATTATCTTTTGGTTACTTCTTTACATAAGAAAACCTTTCACTTGAGCATCCATGCATAACAGTAGGCCCTATCATAGGCTCTGTAATGTATTTTCTTATGGTGATATTCACAAAGATAAGGGGAGAAAGTATTGCCACTGAACACAAACAATGCATATAAAGAGTAAGAAAAAATTGTACATAGAGAGGAAGAAAATAAAAACAACCTTTGAATGCATTAGAGTCATTAGTTCCCGAATAGATTTGGACAAGGTCGATTCAGAATTCGCAGCTGTGTTAAAAAATAAAAGTGAAGAAAAAGGAAATTGAACATGAGAGAATAACTGACAATGATAAATAAGCAGGGAGAAACAAGAAATTAATAGAAATTTTCTCTAGGCTTGTATACCTTTCGACTTAATTGGGGATGCAGTCATCCCAAAAATCCGAGGAAGCTCAGTGATACCAGATCTCAATTGATGATGATAAAACTCCTGCACATAATCAGACAAAAGTAACTACCACTTCAAACAATTTGGCAACAATTTGTACCAAATAGTATTTCGTCAAACAATATCAATTTGTTCGAATTCCGCTATGTTATTATAGGTGTCTAAAGAGTATAAGACTTACAGTCATTATACAAGCATATGGGTGTCTACCCGCAGCATGGTGGCATTCATCCATAATTAAAACCTTTATCATTGACAGTTTGATAAAGCTGTGCCTCAAGCAAGAAAGTAGTATAGCAGGAGTCATCACAAGCACCTGTAACATTCCAAAGCATTACCAACAGTAATTACACTTATCTAAAGAGCATCGAAAGATAAAATTCAGACGCATCTTACTAAAACTATAGTAACAATGATGACATGTATATTCAAGTCAATCAAATCAAATCTTAGAAAAACAGAATACAAGACAGCATGAAAGGAATGAATTCCAAAAGGAGCAATATTAGTTGGTTCATTAGGTATGCATTTGGTTAATAAAGAAAATTGTCTATTTCTTGCTCTATTGGAATTCTCATAGTACAAACAAGTAGAGTTTAGAAGAATATTTCATACTTTATTTTATATGAGATAAACATGAGTTCCGACAAACAAATAGATTATGGTTTTACAAACCAGATTAATATTATATAAAATAAGAAGGACATCCATTAGTCACAGTAGAAATGCAGAGACCCCTCACCTCATGTTTCTCCATTTTTCCTTTCCATACATCTCCATCCCAGTAGTCAACACCCATATCTCCCCAATACATTCCAATTTTCAAATCAGTGTGATTTCTCAAAGCTTGAGCTTGCTACAATACAAAAGTGAACAAACCAAACAAGCACAGTGAATCCTTGATCATTACATAGAAATCATTCATTCATCAGACAATGTATCTCAAATATGCAAAGTTATTATAAAAGAGCTGAAAGTAGCAGCAGCATACTTGAGAAACCAAAACAACTTTGGGAACCAAAAAAACAGCAATGTAAGGAGAAGGCTTTCGGAGGTGATAAGCATAGCTTCGAAGAAGCATGATGGCTATCAAAGTCTTTCCAGAACCGGTCTCCAAGTACACTATGGTATTTTCACGGATCGCTTTTTCCAATGCTTCAAGCTGATAGCTACACACAAAAAAAAAAAAAAAAAAAGCAAAAACTCAACAACCTAAAACACCATAGTCATCCATTTCAACTCTAATGCTTCAAGAAATCAACATTACAATGAAAAGGGTTTTGTTTTAAAAAACTAACCTTCTAGCAAATGGAAGTGCATTAGGCATGATCTGCTGCTCATCATAGTCATCCATTTCCATCAGAGCTTCCTCCATAGTCTTTGATGAACCTACTACATAAATCAAATAAAAAATCATCAAAAATCAAAATACTACTCTAAAGATGAATCAATGACAGTAACACGTACATCAAACACAACACTAACTCGTAAACACCGTTAATAATTTAAGAAAATATAAGTGATCAACTGTAACTCAGACACCAACACGAGTCAGACACAAACACCGACACAAGTCAGACACCAGACACAACTAACTTCAATTTGAAATGTTGGTGCACTATAAGCAAAAAGTTACAAATCTCTCTCTTGTTCTGAAGGAAAAAATAAGAGAAACCCAGAATTCCAAAGACAGATTAAAGAAAAGGGTCAAGAGAAAAAGTGAAAAAGATCCTAACTTTACCTTTTGAAAGCAATGAAATGGGTGGTCACCACCACCCAGATACGGATGAATAAGAAAAACCCTAATGAATAAAGAGTGTATCTTTATCTTTATAGAAAAAGAAGAAAAAAAATCTGAAAAAAGAAAGAGGGTTCCTTAGAGGAAGAGGAAGAGGAAAGGCAAAAGATAGAACCGTTTGAAGTTGTTTTCAAAAGAAACCATTTAAGAACAAAGAATCATATGCATACACTTTACACACACACTATGTAGTACTACTTATTGAGTGTTATTGGGACCACACACGTTGTGTTGTGTTTTGAGGAATCTTGAATTGAATTTCGAATTGGATTCCTTTGTGATGTGATCATAAACAGTCACACACTACTACTACTAATTTTGGATTACTTCATCACAATGTGTAAGTCACTACTTTATTTTTCACATAAGTTGGATTGGAAAAGGGTTTTAATAATTTTGTCAGAGTATAAGTCCTCCTAGCCGGTGCTCCCGGGGAACTGGTTAAGTATAACATAAAAGGTAATTATTACCGTAAAAGAAAACTGTTTTTGACTTTATTATAAATTAATTACACAATTTCAATACATTAACTACTATATAATTTCCTTTTTCATATCATGAACCAATGCCCCGAGAGCACCAATTAGCATTTCCCTAGTTTAAATTAGATACATTGATTGATTGGTGGATAATAAATTTTCACCAACGTTCAAATCAAATGGTTAAGGATTTGAAATCCTTAAAATAGAGATTGGATGAATATGTGGGTTTTGGAAAAAATTATGTTGGACTAGGAGAATTTATATATGTATTTAAGAAATTTTCTAATGGAGATTAGACATTATTAAACAATAATGAAAATTTTGTATGATGATTTAGAAATGTTTCTTTAATTATATTTAAGATATGATTGATATCAAAATATAGATACTCATGCTAAAAGAGAACTAAATTATGTGATAAAAGAGTCTATTGTTAATATTTCTCATGTTGTTAATACAAATTCAAGATGGATTGATTTTAAATTAACAACAAATTTAAATGGGTCCCATAAAAAAAACAAATTCAAATGGCGTATATCTAATATTTGTTTTTGTGAAATTTTTATTTGTTTGTGGTGATATATATTGATGTCGATGTTTCTTCACCAATTTCTCTTTAGATTTTTCCTTCACTTTATGTGACAACTAGAGTTGAGAAGGGAGGAGAGTATCACTGGTAATTAAGGATGAGGTTTAGCCTGGAAAAGGCAAGTTGTTTCCCATGACGGGAAAGGCTGGTTTTTGGGGACAGTGGGAGGTTGTCACTTGTTGGGTCCAAACAAAAAAAACCTAGCTTTCACCTTTTAAATCTATCTATCCTTTTAATTCGCCACCCCTTTATCATGACAACATAAACTACTTTTACTAACAATTTATTTCTAATATACACGATCTTATTTTGTATCAGAATTCCTGTTAAGTTTGCCTTCTAACTCAAACATAAAACTGTAACTTTGGTGAAGTTCTTCACAGCAAAACCCAACAAAGCCAAAAAAAACCAAATACTCTCCTACTATTGTTCAACGAAAGTTTCCTTAAAAACATCAATTTTTCTTACACTTGCTGAGAGAATTTCAACAATGGCAGTTGGAGAATTTCCTTAAAATTTGTTCAACCACACCCATCAGATCTAGAAAAGCTATTGTTCTCAGTCAAAGAAATGTAAAGTTTTCCACTTAATATGTACAGTTAAAAAAAGGTTATGGTTCTATTGATGTGGTGATTTTCCAGATCTGTACATTTTCTTCTTGTTGTTGTTTTCCAGATCTGAACTTTTAGTAAGAAAAATTGTTGGAGATGATGAAGATTCCTTTGTAGAACACATGAAGATAAATAATTAATTTTAATTAAAAAATATGATAAATTAAGTTGACAAATCTTAGTAATCTCGGTTTTTTATGGGGGCAAATCTTAGAAAGAAGAAGAAAAAAAATTACAGGGGTGATGGTGAGCAGTCAAAACAAAGTGTTGGGAGTAAAGGAAGACGAGGAAACATGTTTTCTGTAGATTCATTTGATATTTAAATAAATAAAAAGGGTAATTTAATTAGTTAAGGCAATTAAATTTTCTCACCAAAAAATTAATTAAATAAAAGAAGAACACCGCACCAAAAAGTTAACATCCGGTTGCCAGTGTTCAATCTTACCTGTTGAATATTTTTATTATTAAATCAATGGTTCAAATTCAACTTTCCTATGATGGGAAAATACTTTCCTTTCCCAGGCTAAATGCCACCGTAATTAAGGCATGGTTAAGGAGTAGCCTTTACTAATTTTTTAGCGAATAATTTTTTTTTTAAGCAAAGCAGATGGATATGTGACACCTTTGGTAAATTAAAATAAAGGAAAATAGTAAAAGAAATTGAGGAAACATAAAGTTTGACTCAGTGCAAATAACAAACAAACGACCTAAAAAAAAAAAAAAGTTCATTTAACCATAAGTGATAGTTGAAAAATCAGTGTATGTGGTTAAAAATTTAGTCTATATACATCAACTTTTCAATTACTTTAGTTGCTTATATTTCATTTTGGACGAGGTAATATATAACAAGAAGGTAGCCACAAATCCTAATATGTAATAAATATCCACAAACGAGCTTGAAACCAAATTGCAAAAAAGAGATGAGTGAACATTTTTTTTAAGAAGTCAAACTAGCTCACTAAAATTGACACTAGAGAGAATCAAACATGATACCTTGAGAGGGACATACTCCAAGGTCTCAAGCCAACACCACAAGGCTAGCCCAAGTGTGTTGATGTGTGAACATTTCAAACCCTGAATCCAGATCGGTAAAGGGGAGAATGGATCTGACCGCCAACACAGATACATATCCACGCACATAGAACTCACAACATCGAAACAACAAGCCTTTACAACCATTTCTAGCCAACAGTCCTTAGCGTTAATCGTAAAGAGTGACTCGGATAAAATAGTGGTGCATAACTAATCTACATAGTGGAGCCACCAATGACAGAATAGACAACAATTGTTTGAAAACCACTCGAACAAGAGAGAGAGAGAGAGAGAGAGAGAGAGAGAGAGAGAGAGAGAGAGAGAGACCCAGATCCAAAATTTAAATCTGACTAATCAAATCCAAAGGGGAGAAATGACGAAGTAACGCGACGACGAAGGAGAATGACATATAGATCTGAGCTATGACCACTTGCTTACAAACCAAATGAACTCAACTCAGAGCATGGCTCCGGGAACGAGCTCGGAAATAGCTAACCCGCACCGAACCGAATCAACTCGCGACAGTGATGTCAGCGGTTGCATTTTAAGCCTCAAAAGGGGTTTTGTGTGGTGAAGACGCGGCAGTCACACCACCAATTGTGTGGCTACATGACAAAGAAAGGGATTATATGGTTGAGGGTTTTGTCCATCCTCCCCCAAATTCTCCTATAGTTAATTCATCAAACTTTTTTTGATTAAGTTGTTAAATTTATATATTTATTTTTGAAATGAGAATTGATTAAACAAAAACGTGAGAAGAACTTTAAATTTGAACAATCATTTTTGCACATTAAACCCTGCAAATCTTTTGTTGGTATCAAATTTTGTAACAATCTATCATTCGCAGTAAGTTAAAAAAAAAATATTCCACCCGAGAAGCAATATAAAGTTTCGAGATCTCAAAATTTAAACAATAACAACAACAACAATCCTAAAAAAAAAAAAGTAAAACAAATGGAAAAGAGGCGCATGGAAAGAGGAATCTTGTAAAAAAAACATTAAGCGGCAGACAAAGTTGGTACCTGAGGACGATGATGGTTTAGAAGCACACGATGGAGTCATGATGGACGAGCGGCGCAAAGATAGGGTTTATGTATTATGCAACTAATGAATTGAGTAAATGAAGGATATAAAATGACAAATAAATAAGAGGGTTGAGAGTAAGATAATGAAGTCGATTTTAGCCTAATTTGTTTTTTTCTTGTAAAAAGGTATTCAGAGTTATTATTTTCAAACTTTGAAAGCAAATTCAAAATAAATTCAAAATTTACGCATAAATGGAAGTCAAATAAATGGAGTCATCCATGTCCTTTCCTAGTTAGATTATGCCACATCATTACCACGTCACTAATCATGTGTCACATAAGTAATCAAATGGGATTGAGACCAAAACTCAATTTTAAAAGGATTAGTAAGTACATGGACGAAAATTCAAGTGAGCCCTATTTGCAGAGACTAGACACGTATTTAAGCCTTTATTATATAGTTTAAATTTTAAAACATGTGCAGATAGAATGTTGCACAATACACGAGTATAGAACATTTCTATGTGTGCGTATCTAGCCATGTGCATCTTCCTTGAGAGATGTACGACAAATTATTGTATTTTCATATTTTGTATATCATGTGGTCTGACGCCATAAGAGAGTATTTGTGTGAGTGTATTTTATTTTGGTTCTTATTTGGATGACTTTAAGCGTGATGACTTTGTTTTTATCTTTTTTTAGTGAGTCTATATCTCTTTACTAATCAATTATTCTTTCTCATCAAAATAATTTATTTTAATAAATTTATCTATCATTTAAATACAATAAAATCATCTAATTTCAAAGTCATCCAAATATTATCTCTTTAGTTGAATAGTGCATATGTGCATCTTCTTTTTGCGACATATGCAAAACTATCCAAAGTACCTTGAGAGATGTACGACGTGAGAATCTCACCCCCAACCCTCCACTTAGGCATGATGTAACTGCTCTCGCCTTGCAGATATTGTAATTATAGGTGTGTCGCCTCTAACATGGTCCGGGTGTTGGCCCGTATAAGAAACAATCAAAATCATATATACAAACCAAGAAAAATAAGTTTTCAAGACATCTTGAAAGAGTTCAGATAATATAATCTAAACTGATGAACAATCTGGTTCAAGTTATATAATTGGAACTAGTTTAGCACACAAAAAGAAAAAATAAACAAATTAAGCAACAAAAGATCCAAGAAATGCGACCTTACCTTATGTTTGATTGTTGAAAATGTTTGAAATGTGATGATTTAGACCCAAAAACTTCAAGAATCACACAATGATGAGCAATCTCTCTTCTTGAGGCAACTCATCATCATCTATATTCTCAACTTTCACGTCCACCTCCTCCATTTGGTGCTGCTCGGGCTCAAGCTCATTCACCAGAGGCGGTCCAGAGCCATCCGGTGACCCCTGCCCCATCCACCGCGTAAGCCGATACTCCCTTCCACTTCATTTGTCGCCATCCACTCTTGCCTTACAGAAGCATGCATGATAGCAGTGGCAGATCTTCTCTAAGACCCATGGGAGCCATGGCATCCCTCGTTTTTCTATATATACGATATCTAGCTTAATAGTTACACAAATTTCCCTCTGTCACATTGGATAAGCAATGTGATTTCCTTCTGGAAGTCGCGTGTTTGAGTCCTATAATTGATCTCCTTTTTATATTTCTATTTTATTATATTTTAAATTTTATTAAAAAAAAAACGTTCTTGAGGGGGAATCAAACCCGCACCCCTATGTACACCCAAAAAAAAACCTGCACCCCTACACTGGATTCAAGCAAAAACTGACCATTAGACCAGTTAATAATTTCAACTATAGTTTGAAACAGCTAAATATATATTCCATAAATTTTGGCACCCCCATGAAAAAAACTCAAGATCCACCACTGCATGATAGGTCTTTCGTTTAGGGATGTCAATGGGTATCCGCGGGTATAGGTAGTATGATATCCGTCCCCGCCCCGTTAGATAAATATGGTACCCGTCCCCATATCCGTCCGGGTATCTCTATATGGGTAATCCACGGGTATTTAGATACCCAGGGATATCCGCAGGTACCCACGGATTTTTGATTTTTTTTGTACAAAGAAAAATTCAACTTTTAATTACCTGCAAAATTCAACTTTTAAAGATCCATACATAAGATATTCCATTCAAATTTCATAATCCATACCATAACCATA
>Ga0315913_1009369_pt1 | contig 11488 bp, 7 predicted proteins | sample MpolsnodulesMG_FD_207736 | JGI IMG/M metagenome (GOLD analysis project Ga0315913, IMG submission 207736) | Medicago polymorpha root nodule microbial communities from Los Angeles, California, United States - small nodules | ecosystem: Host-associated > Plants > Roots > Nodule | place: USA... | reverse complement strand
CCTTACACCGCTGCAAACAGATTCCGAGTACTCCTCAGATTCTGAACCTGACTTTGATCATTCAGACTCTGACTAGTGCAAACACTTAGAAAAAATCAAGAAAAAACTAGCACAATTGATCAACCTCCCTTGTTAAGTTTTTCTCGCCTCCAAATTTTTTTTTTGTCTTAGAGAAAGTGGTAATCCACTGAAATTAAACTCACACACAACTGTGAGGTCCCAGGTTCGAACTCAGGTCACGGCGTTCGACCTTGCAATTTTTGGTCTTAGATGAAGTGGTAATCAACCTCCCTTGTTAAGTTTTTCTCGCCTTCAAATATATTATCTATAATCTATAACTTCTAGGGTTAATTAAGTAAATGGTCCCTATAAATATTCAAAATTTCATTTTTAGTCCCTACAAAATAAAATCGCAAGTTTTAGTCCCTGTAGAAAATTTCGTCAGCATTTTATTTTCAATCAATATTTTTAGTCCCTGTAAAAATTTTACGTCAGCATTTTCGGTCCCTAAAATGCTAAGGAAAAATGTCATAGGGACTAAAAAATGTAATTTTATTTTGTAGGGACTAAAATCAAAATTCTGAATATTTATAAGGACCATTTTCTTAACTAACCCTAACTTTCTATAACTATTAATGAAAGCAAAACTTTGTTTTGGTGTAGTTTATTTTTTATCCCAAATATGCCCCTAATGTTTTAGTTTTTTCATTGTTAACTTCCATCACACACTAACTGATTCATAGCGGTTTCTATATGACTATGTCTAATGTGTATTCATAAAAATTGCTTCTAAAACTTCCATAAAAGAAGAATACTTACTTTCGTAAAAGAAAATTAAAAAAAATAGTACGACAAAAAGTTTCAACCCAAACTAAAAAATTCTTCGTTATTTGTTCCATTTCTCTTTGCCTCTTCCTCTCCTTTCCATGTCTCTAATATATTTTTTGCTTCTCTTTTGCATTCCAAATATATCTTATCAAACCAAACTCAAACTTGAATCTTATTAAATTTTGTACGGTACTTTTAATTTTACTGTTTAATATTGCTCAACAGTTATGAAAATCATCATAGTTTTAAAAATAGCAAATGATGCCATAAAAATCAGATCATGGAAACAACTTTCTGCTAAGGAAAATGTAATTGTGAATTTCATTCACTGGTTCATAAATAAGAAAGAAGGGGAGAGAGGAAAGTCAAATATGGTGATCAGAAATTTGTTGCTACACTAGGACACGATGGTATGCAACAATTGCAAGTTCACCGCGGCGGTCACCAGTGGAGTCCTTATACATTGCAATTTACTTTTATCCATTTTCTTTCTGTGTGTTCATAGTCCAACAACAACTGGTCGCCATCGTGAATTAGGGTTGAGACCGACGGTGGAAACCATCCTTATCAGGCCGCAATAATAATGTGCTATGTTTTTTCTTCTATTGGAAATTTTAATGAGGGTGTCACAAAGTTTGGATATTTATTTAGTTTGATACCTATCATATTCTTTTTCGTTGTCATTGTGTTCATATTTTTTATTCCTTTATTAATTTTTGTTCAGATTACTTCAAGATTGGTTCATAAATTACGACTATAAATGTTTTAGTTTGAGTACTTTGTTTAAAACACGTTGAAGCGTAGATAAAGATCAAATATACATAACGGGAATATGGTGAAGATGACTAAACTATGGTTCTTTTTTCTTTTCTATTTTTGGTGAAGGGATAATGATGCTTCTCTTTTCATTTGTTATTGTTATTTCCTTAATAAAAACCACGTGTATCTTTGTACCAAAAAAAAAAAAAAACCACGTGTATCTAAACCAACTTATTATGAAGAAAAAAAGAAACTTCCAACATTTGTCATTTGTTATTGTTGTTTCACTTAATTTGATTTCATACATTAATTACTTTCATTTTCTCTACAGATTTAACTTAAATTTATACCAACAACAAATTTACCCCGTTTTTGAAGAGACCAATTTGAGAAACAGGAAACTTCTACACAAGGGTCTCGAAAATTGAGATTGCACCGTAGTGACATGGGATAATATTATGAGAATCAAAATTTAGAGAAATATGGGTTACAAAAACGAGAGAGAAAGAAAAGGGTCTATTAAATTTTATTGAATGGAGAGACAAGGATTAGCAAGCGCTAAACCTAAAAGATAAACAGACAAGTTGTAAGCAACAAGTCAGTCAAATAAGAGTTTTCAGAATCCACCAGAATTGAGAAAAGTCCTCAATAATTTTAATACTAGGCAAATAACAAACCTTAATGGGTCGGAAATAACAAACTGAAACAAAAAAAAAAATAGTAAAGTTGCTGAAATAATAAAAATGCGGTTTTGGGCCATCAGATGACTTCGAATGGCTAAATTCACCCCTACTCATAGCAAATCGATGTGTTATGCTCATGAGCTAATTCCCTTTTTGAAAAGGTATAATTCGAGTCAATCTGACACCGATTGCTAAATCTGCACTATTCCCATTGAGCATTTCTTGTGTACCACTTCATCTTCGATACGTGCAACCAGTTTGCCTAGATCAATGACGTGCCTCTCTAAAATTGTGTGTGTATGAGAGTGAGAGAGAGAGAGAGAGAGAGAGAGAGAGAGAGAGAGAGAGAGAGAGAGAGAGAGAGGTGAACTAGATATAGTGTGAGCGATAATGCATGTGCAGTTGTCGTATGGTGTGACTGCAGGGGTTGGCCGGAGTGGATGAGATCCGACATATTTTTGGTTCAAGTTTTTTTTTTTTTTTTATTACTTTTGCTATTTGGTAAAGTTGATGAAAAAAGAATATCATTTTTGCACACCCATAATTCATTCAACACCATGTGTTTATTTAATTTTCTGTTGGTGGTCACTGTAAGATACAATAGATTTTCATAATCCATCGATACTTGTTAAAAAAATAAATCAAACAGTTAAAGTAATTTATTTTAAAAGGTCAATGGAGGAACATTTATATTGTTGATCCATCTTAGACATTGATGATGTTAAAAGTTAACCGAAAAGGAAGTAACGTTGAGGACCAAAATGTAACAACAATTAATTAAGGGACCAATATGTAAATATTAAATAAGTTAAGGAACTATATATGCAATTTAACCTAGATTTATCACTTCATTGTGAGACTTAATATGTGTTTGGATGCAAAACCACGACGAAAAAATCACTTTTATGCAAAATCTACAAATACCAACTTTTGGTTTTCTGGTGGGGAGATTCTCAAACTTGAGTTTGGGCATTTTCACTTAGACACTTTACAATCAATTGAACGCTTTGTATCGTAGAGTATAATTTTAAGGTGTTCAAAAACTAACCAAATCAAATCAAACTGCATGTTTTTTATCTTACAGATTGAATAACTTTTTCGCCTCAAAACCAAACCAAACTGCCATGAGAACACCCCTCATTGAAATATACATGGTTAATCCTTAAGTTTGATACATACATATATATGCACTATATATATGCACTAAGTTGGACTTCAAATCATCCAAGACATTTCAATTCACATGCCTTGGATAGTGTCCAAACTCCAAACTAAAATGTACTATTCTCACACTTAGCATTGGCTGTCCATGTCACGAATTATAGCTCAATCCCACTCATTTTATCGTGTATCTTGACTGAAAGAGGAGATTGTGAAGTTGCAAGATCTTGTTTATGATCTGTTTCTTGAATCACAACATAAGACCATGCACCTAAAAGTGCACCTGTAATTGGTCCAACCATATAGATCCAAATTCCTTTGTAGGATGAAGTAGCAATTGCAGGACCTAATGTCCTTGCTGGATTCATTGACCCACCTGATATTGGTCTGTATACAAGATTACAAGATATTGACAGCTTATATTAATTAGCATCAAATTACCGGGCTTGGTTCTTTTGATAATTTTCACAACACAAGCTTATATCATATATTTTCGAAATTACTTATTATTAATAATTTGTTAGTCTTTAAAATTAACCAAGTTTTTGCAATTGAATAAAATAACCAAAAATTAAAATGAAATTGAAATTTTTTCATCATATATATACTTTCAGGAGTTTCATTTTTTGTTACAATTTTTTAAAAACCGATAATATGAAAAAAAACAACTTTAAATGAAAATTAGTTTTGATTAAAAATAACCTAAATTTGTTTTATTTAAAATCTTTAAAAAATAGTCTACAAAATAATGAAGCATAAATCACTTTAATGAATTCTGCTCTTTACCTAAACGGTTTTGCTCATTTCCAAAGTAAATGTCCAAAATACCCCTACATATGTTAACTCACGTTAGTGTTAAATTTGCGTGAGTTAACTCACGCTACGTGACTTAAGTCACGCAAAAAAAGAAACACACTAAAACCCAGCGTGAGTTAACTCTCGCTGGTTTTGTTTCATTCATATTCCAAACTCATCAAAACACTCCCTATTAGATAAATTCAGGTAGGTTCTTATCCTGAAAGTCTTCAAGACATTGTAAAAGGATAATTTATAAAAGATCATTAATTGCACACATTTGTATTGAATAGTCTCCTGTTCTGGTACTTACAGTTATGTTTTATTACAAACTCACCAAAACACTCCCTATTTACGTCATTATTGCTAGAAATGTGGTGACTAATCGTGGAAACACATGGATTCTGCCTTTGTAAAAGAATGATTTTAGCTCATGTACCTTTTTGACAGAATTTATATTTGATTTTTCTTTGATGTTTGGCGAGGGTCATCTTTATAACATTGTTTCTACTTTCTATCAAGACTGGATAACTTTTCTGTAGTGAAATTCAAAGAAAAAAAACCAGCTTGAGTTAACTCACGCTGGGTTTTAGTGTGGTTTTTTTTTTGTGTGACTTAAGTTACGCAGCGTGAGTTAACTCACACAAATTTAACACAGCGTGAGTAGTTAACATATATAGGGGTATTTTGGACATTTACTTTGGGAATGAGCAAAACTGTTTGGGTAAAGAGCAGAATTCCACCTTAATTATGTCCTATGACAAATGGGCCCTAAAACGATTGGCCCAAAAAGACTTATGTGATCGAAAATTTCAAAATTTAAGAACCATTTTAGAATTTTATCAATTTCGAGACCAAATTGTCCTTGTTAAAATTTTAGATACAACTTTGTTAGATTGACTATTTTTTTTACTATACCAAATAAAAAATTCAATCAATTTTTAATATTAAGAGGGATATATTTTTAGGGGCATATTTTTTTAAAAAAATGTGAATGGAAATACATTTTCTTACCCAGCAACAATGCTTGCTATGCTAACAGATGAACCTACTGCTACTCCAGCAAGCTCTCCTGTCTGCAAATAAAATCATTTTAATTAAGATAACGTGTGTCTATAGTTAATTCTGGTACAAATCAAACATTTTATAAACATTTTTGGTATGCATAATTTTACAGCTTTTGAGTCGGTGGCAACGGCGGTGGAGATGAACACCATGGTGAAGGTGGTCACAATTTCTATGATTAGGGCTTGAATGTTTGATCCAGAAGGTGATGTTGCCCCTAGCTGCTTTGATGGCTCTAACAAAACTCGAAGTGTATATGAAGCTGAAATTGCTCCTGTGAGTTGAGCTGCAATGTAAAATGGGACCTGCAAGGAAAGGTTGTGGACCCGTTATGGGTTTATGTAGAAAGGGTCTAAATATACAACTGGTCGAAAAAGAGATATGCGCAAATCATTTTAGAGATATTTTTTGAACAACATTTTTGTGCCTTTAAAGGTTTCGGGAGTTAGGTTGTTTTTCGGATAAAAAACAAATAGAGGGATCAAAAGAACAACCATCAAAATAAGTAGGTTATCAAGCCCAAAAACTTATTATAAGAAACTTAAACCCCTAAAATAAGTAGGCTATACAAAACGGTTCTTTAGAAAAAATTACGATATACCTCTATAACTATACTCCTACCCCTATAAATAATAAAAGAATACTATTATGGTCTCTATTATAAGATGAAGTTCATTTTCTAGATCCATTCCATAAATAATATTTGTAGTCTGTATTATGATTTTTATCGAAGGTGTTTTCAACCATTAGGGTGTTTGAATTTTGTCGATGCTTAATTTCTTGTGCTATGTTTTGTGGTTAGTAGTGTTTCTACTTTTTTTTTTTTTGTTTTTTTTTATAGTTTGGGAAGGGTTGTTGTGTATTTGGGTATGATAGTTTCTTTATGGTCATGTGTTGAATTGTTTACAGTGATTTTCCTTTTTTATGGCATATCTTGTACTTTAATTTACGTTGAATGTAAAACAATTGAGTGAATATTTTTATTTTTTTTGTGTAATTTGGATATTATCTACACGCAGCTAGACATATTAAAATTTTAAGTAGAATAGAACCACAATAGGCAGAAAAACTCTCGACCAATTTTTTTAAAACAACATTCTCATTACTGGATTCCAACTTATAATCTAGGAAACTAAAAGAGTTTTAATGAGTGATATATAGAATATTTATTTATAGATAAGGTTCAAAGAAAATATTTTAAATTATAAAAATTAAAATAGTTGTAAATGAAGTGTAAGTAGTTTTCTAAAAGCACTCTCTCAGCATAGATCTTATACTCCGTAAGTCTAGTTCTTAAAAGTGTTTAATATCTATTTTTCGTGTTTTGATTTGATTCATATATTGCATTCAAGCTCTTGTGACGTTTGGAGTCAAGTCTTGTGTTCAATATGTTCAAAATCCATTTTTAGTGATTTGATTCGATTGATATATTGCATTCAAGTTCTTGTGATGTTTGGAGTCAAGTTTTGTGTTCATTATGTTCAGAATCCATTCATTTATGTTTTGATTCTATTCATGTATATGTTGAATCGATTCATTCAAGTTCTCGGGTGTTTGTCTAATGAAAATTGATTCTGAATATATTCAGAATTATTTAAATCCTATCAATCTTCCATCTGAATGGATTCAAAGATTGACTGTTTCCTATCAATCTTCTTCTGGAATTATTTGATTTGATTCAAAGATTGTCTGATTTCTATCAATCTTCATGACAACCCAAATTTCACATTTTACACTATTAAATCGATTCAAGACTTTATTGATTCGATTCAAACCCATTTTTCAATGTTATTTTGGGTCCAACTTACTTATATCTAACTCACCTATATATATACTATTACTCGCACACTTCTCTAATCATTGAGTCAATTTCCAAATATCGCTCTTGAGTCTCCAACCTTCTCTCTCTACTGCTTATTCTTGAGATTAAACACTTTTTCTAAGATCTTTGTGGAGTTTGAGGCATAGATTGCTCGGGTGCTATGGGAGTTATACATTTATTTCTTTCAAGGAACTTGATTGAGTATCAAGGGTCTAAAGAAAAAGAAGGATATTTTTTCACATCCGAGGGGAATTGTGGGGGTTATTTCTAATGGATTGCATGAAAGCTTGAATTTCAAAGACCTATAGACTCTCCAATTTCAAGAGGACTTGAAGATTGATGGTAGTGTGGTTGCTTCGGATTCAAGATTAGGGAATTGAAAGAATCTTTTGTAATCATGAGAATTTTTAAACATTTTTAGTCCTTGATAAATATGTTTTCTATAAAGAAGAGTGGATGTACCCTTAGTGAGGACGAACAAGGGGAACCACTATAGACCACATTGTTTTTCTTCTCGCTGTCCTTTTAAATTTCCGCATATTAATTACATGAGTTCTTTGTTGAAGACATTTTAAATTTACTGTGAACTTTCTTTTTTACATCAATTAATCTCAATTACTTTAACTGAGATTTTCACAATCGAGTTGAAAGTAAGCTTCAAAGAGATTAATTCATATGTTGTGTATTCACCAGTTATTAGTGTGATTTGTTGTTAATAGGTTTGCTTTGAGTTTGTTTAGTTGTTGTTAATAGGTTTGATTTGAGATTGTTTAGTTTTGGAATTTATATGTATGTGTATTGATTATTAATTTGCTCCATAAGATCCATTATTTGAACCTCTGAATTCATCCTTGAATCTTATTTGATTTCCATTGTCTTAAGTTTGTTATCATCATCACACACAAATTCAATAGTCATATTGTTGTTAATCCACGCTTTCGCAAAACGAAAAAACGCTATTCACCTCCCTTTAGCGCATTTTCTAGTTCATATAGACTAACAAAAAAGTGCTAGCATGTGTTCTAAGAACACATATTAGCTAATATTTTTAATATAAACTAATTATTTTTTTAAATACAAAAAAAATAAAAATAAGGAGTACCAATTGATTAAAAAAGGGAAATAATGTACAAATATAAGGAATACCAAAAGTGACATAAAACACCCCACCAAAAGAAACAGAAGAAAGTACATCAATAATATAAACTAATTAAAGGTGACACCAATAATATAAACCTCCATCACATGCAATGATTTATATAGGGTCAATTATTAAATAAATCCCTCCAATTAAATGCAAACACATTTCTGTGGGTCCAGAGTGATATTTGAAGTTGACTCACAACAATTTATTTCTTGGCTGAACAAGTTTGATATGGACTTAATCCATTGGACATTGACTCATGTTGGTTGGTTTTGCATCAAATTGTATGAACAGAATGAAAAGAAAATTAAATTGAATGAAAGAAATTTGTTGGATAGAAAAAGAATATTTTTCCAATTAATTGTGAAGAAAAGTAGGAATAAATTATTTAAATTGATTTGTGGTTCAGATTTAAGTTTATTTTTATTTATATTTTGAAAATTAAATTTTGAGTGAAAAGCATTTAAATTCCCATCCAAAGAAACTCTAAATGCTATTTTAAAACAAATTTGTCATTCAAGTTAAAACAAATTTGTCACATTTTATAATTGAATATCATTTTACAATAGGAATAGAGTAGAAAAACAACATATTAAATTAAATTGTTAAAGTGGCGTATAATTTTTGTGTGTAAATTGGGTATACTCTGCGCGCGCAACTACGGATATTGATCCCTCGAGCCTTGTTGGACTTGGACCCAAATGGACGACAAACTCTTCCTGAGAGTTTAACGCTGCTACTTCTTCAATACTGGATTTGAATCCAGAACCTTGATTAAGTTAGAAGAGACCATTGTCATCTCATCTAAGTGCTCTTGGTTAAGTGGCGTATAATTTAAGCCAAAGGAGTAAAAATTAGAATTTTTCAAAATAAAGAGACAAACCTGTTTCCAAGGAAAATGCTTAACGGTGGCAAAAGCTAAGGAAACAGCCGGATTCATGTGTGCACCAGAGATGTGTCCAATAGCATAAATCATAACAGTAACAATGAATCCACCTGCAAGTGAAGCTCCCAATTTTGAGACTTTGTTTTCATCAATTGAATTCATAGCAGCAGCCCCACTCCCAACAAATACCAATAAATATGTCCCTATAACCTCAGCAAATACCTGTATTGCATATTAAATTTAGTTTAATTGATGAAGGACCAATCATTCAACAACAACAACAAACGGTTAATAATGTTTACAAGATAGTAACTCAATATTACAGCATTCATAAAGGATTTGTCTTCTATAAACCTTTTAAAAAAAAGTTGAAACCTTAGCCTTATCATTTTTAGTAAAAAAGTGTATTTATAATACTCACTCTGGTCCAAAATAAGTGACATGGTTTGACTATGTGCATCATTCACATAAGAAATATTTTTTTCACCAAAACAAAACAAATTGGTCACTTTCGTTTCTACCTCATTGAACGGTTTCCTGCGGAATTTTCACCAAAATCCACGGGTAATTCCGCAGAAAGAGCAAGAGCTTCTAGTAGTGTGTGAACCAGTTTTATCTATGCATAAATCGGTTCGAACAGTTTAAAACAGTTAAAACTATAACATGTAAGTCTTGCTAGTGGTTCAGTTTTTGAAACATTAGATGATGATACTTGGCCATAGTAAGAGATTAAAACTATAACATATAAGTCTCTCAAATATTTGTATTTACCTTTTTTGGGAAGCCAAGAGGGTACATTGATTGCTTTTGAGTTATGCGATTTTGCAGCTCATTTGTAAAAGTGACCAAACGGCTTGTTGATCTTGATCTGTCTATTCCCTCCATCATTGTTTATACCTTTTGGAGTAATATAATACTGTAAGAAATGTGATCTCTAGCTATATGTTAACCCAATGTGGCAGGGAACAATACTGTTATGACCCTTTTATAATCTTCCTCTTGTGCCTCCTCAATGATTCTATAACTGGCATTTATAGTGAAGTTGGTGTGCCAAATTCCTTAAGGATGTTGACAATTGGACTAGCCAAGTCCATACACCTTTCGAGCCCCATGATGAAATTGGATAATAATCATTTTAGCACCTATTATTTTTTTTATATTTTATTTTTGACACAATTTTTCTTGTTTCAAATATATTTTCTATTGTTTTCAATCATTGAAAATATACCAATTTTTTTCTTTTTTTTTTCTTTTCGACCTTGTTGTTTTATTTAATCTGTGAAATATTTGGTGATCCTTTCGTACTTAAGGAATATGGTCTGAGGGTTGAGTGTTGCTGCAAAGAGAGAGGAATTTGTAGTAAGTTCACCGTAGTCCGTTGTGAGTCATTCTCCATTGGAGAGGATGGTGTGCCTGCACGTGCTCCGATGCTCAAATCAGCGAGTGATCGAGTGAGTCAAATAGTGAGATATCTGACCCAATGCTATTCATTAGTATTTATATGGGATAAGTAGGGTTTTAGGTTGTTAGACCTTCACCCGAACAGGTGTCCTCATTGGACACTTATAACGATATGTGGGTAGTTACAACATAAGATTCCAACTGGACGGTCCATATTAAAAGTCTGGACCGCGATCCAGTGGGATTTGGGCGTGTTCATAATATGGATTCATTGCATACTAGGAAGTTTTACCCCACACCCCTACATTTATACCTTAACCCCAACATTTGACTTAAACTACCTAATTTACCCTTTTATATAAAAGTGTTCTCAGAAAAACAAAGCTTCAGTACGTTGTTTGAATCCTTTCTTGTTACCATAATCCTATTCTGATTTTGTTTTTCTTTTACCGGAATCAACTCTTGCAAAAGGAATCCTTATTGTTACCGGAATCATTGTGAGTTTCAGGTTTCGGTGGTTGTTTTGTCCCATGAATCATTGATTGGGTTAATTAGTTTCTCGGAAATCGTTTTCCGATGTTGGATTCACAGAATTGTTCACTACTGATCGATTACAACCGCTTGATTTTAGAAAATTAGAAATTCTCATAATTGTTTACAATGCTCGATTGAATCTCAAAAAAGGCTTGCAAATCATTTTGGTTAATTGCTTCCCATAAATCCCAATCTTTATTTCCTGAATCTGTTGGAACAAAATGTGTTTAACATTACCCTTTGAGTTTTGATGATAACAAGGTATTAAAAGTGTCAATTGGATATGTTAATATTTTTTCAAGTATGCCGGACCATAGACAAAAATTTAGTGTCTTTTTGAAGCATAGGTTCTGGAAGAACAAATGAGAGCAATGGAATCAACAAGAACGAAATCAGGCATAAGATGATTA
>Ga0315913_1009365_pt1 | contig 11489 bp, 4 predicted proteins | sample MpolsnodulesMG_FD_207736 | JGI IMG/M metagenome (GOLD analysis project Ga0315913, IMG submission 207736) | Medicago polymorpha root nodule microbial communities from Los Angeles, California, United States - small nodules | ecosystem: Host-associated > Plants > Roots > Nodule | place: USA... | reverse complement strand
CAAGAGGGCCAGCACATGCATGCCAAAGTTCTGAATCTAGAACTCTCTTTTCCCCTGCAAAATCCATCCCAATGTCATGTAATATAAAAACCTCATAACTTGTCACAAAGGACAAATTGATTATGGGGATACTCTTGGTAAATCCAAGATCTTAAAGGTGCTTATTTGACAAATGAAACAAAATTACTTTTCTAATTCCTTAGCTATGGCAAAAACAAAGCCCAAAAGATGAATTTTCACATCCTCCACTCCAAAAAAAATTAATTAAAAAATATATTTATACACCCTTCATGTTTGATAACAAAAACTTCAATGGTTAGATAATTAACAAAAAAAAATGCAAAATGAGAACTTAATTCCCCAAAGATTAAAGTAGCAATAAAATTAGAGAGAACAAGTTCAAATCCAATCCTAGCTGGAACAATCCTGAGCCAATTTTTTTATTTACCTCTCGACCGAACTCGGGATTATCACACCCAAAAAATGTAGCAATAACAAATTCAAGAAAAATTGTGAACAAGGAAAGATAGATGAAAAGAAAAAGGAAGAAGAATCTGCAAGAAATTGTTAAGTGTGAACATACACATACCTTCTTGGGGTGGAGGACTAAAACCAGCTGAAGAGAGTCTCATTGGAACAAAAAGTTATAAGAAATTTGTAAACTCAAATATTGAGCCCACAATCAAAAACACTCTCTATGTAGACAAATTAAGCAACAAAATAATCAGAAAATGACACTCCCTATTATTCTCTTTCTTCTTTCTACTACATAATATCATTCTTTGTTACACTCTACACCCCCCTTTCACCAACCAAAAAACTCGTTAAAATCTTAATATTCCCTACTCTTGAATCCTCAACCAAAACCAGTTTCACAACAAAAAACAATCACTTTATTCCTCATTGATTCTTCTCCTTAACCCCCAACACCCCATGTTCCATTCTTCAACTACACGCTTCATTGCACACAATAATCAGAAGAAGAAGAAGAAAAACCAAACAAGACCCAGAAGCTGAAAAATGAAAAAGATGAAAACTTGATAAGCAAATAGATCTTAAGAAAAGAAAAGTGAACGGATCTCACAAGAAGAGAGTATGTTTAAGGAAAAATGGAACATCAAAAAGAACAAGAGTGGTGGGTGAAGTTACTAGTTATAGAAAAATGAGAAACAATGGTTTCTTGTGATTGAGCTACTGCTACAAGTAGTAGTAATTGAAGTACAGTAGTAACTTGGAACACTGTTGCTTTACCTTAACTTCTGATTCTTTCTCTCTCCTCTGTCTTTTTTTTCTCTCTCTTCTCTCTCAGTTTCATTCAATCAATCAGAACACAACCGTCATTATTTTAAGAGAGAGAAAGAGACACCATTTCATTTTCGGACAACCAAGGAGGGAAATTTACATCTGCCTAAGATTCACTGTTCCTTCTACCATGTTTTTCTCTTATCATTAAATTCTCTTTCTTTTACTGTCACTGTTATATAGACTGTCTAGGCAGTACATTGTCAATTGCCTCATTTATGGTTTTTCTTTCTTTCCACATAATCTCTGCAAATATTAAATGTTTTTGTTTTAGTCTTTTTTTAAAAATATTTTGTTGATTTAGACCCAAAAAAAAAGTTAAAAAATTCAAATATTTAATTTAATTTAGTGGTAAAAAGATTGTGTCTATCTTCTTAATCTTACGAAGCATGAATACTCCAAATCAGATACGTACTTGTATCAGATAATATTGAATATCGATACTTCACGGATACCTGCAGATATGTACTTTATGAAGTATTGAAATTAGGGGTGTTTGCAGTGTGGTTGGTTCGGTTTTAAGACTAAAAGTCATCTGAACTGCAAGATAAATAAGTATGCGGTTTGGTTTGGTTCGGTTGATTTTTAAAATCAAATCCGAACCAAACCAAACAAAATCAATGCGGTTTGGATTGGATTAGTTGGTGTGGTTTTCTTAGACAATATTTTTTTTGTTTTCAACGTTAAAATCAAATTAAAAATCTAAAACACAACGTATTTTCAATAATGTTTTAAATTTCATCCAACATTACTATTATATTTCCATCCAACAATGTTTCCAACTAGGTAGACCAAATTAAAACGTGGACAAAAAGTAATCCTATTTTGTAAGAAATACAAAAGACTAAAATTTTAATCATTCTCTAAGAGTTCAAGTAGCACATAAATACATTTTTGATAGAAAAATCAAAGAAGAAACTTCACAAGAGAAAAAATATGTCATTTTATTAAAGTTTCCGTTGAATTTCTATGAGTAATGGTCTAGATGATATATATTTAATTAGTGTTTTTCTTATATTGCGGTTTGGTTTGGTTCGGTTGGTAAAATCAAAACCGCAAATCAAACCAAACCATGCGGTTGAGTAAAAAATGACCTGAATACATTCGAACCAAATGCAGTTTTTTGCGGTTTCGGTTTGAATTGGTTCGGTTTTGAACACCCCTAATTGAAATTAATTATTTTAATTTAAAAAAAATATTTAAACTGATATTTATATGTTACTCCACATATACATAAGGAAACTTATAAAATACTTCAGCGATACGTATCCTAAAAAAGATGAAGAGTAAAAAAATGAGACAATGTTATGAAAAATCAATGGAAATGTACATGGTTCAATTTTAGATATGCATTAGTAGAATTGTTTCTCGATAAACCGCTTAAAATTATATTTCTTATGGATGAAGGTAACGAAAGGAGGAGATTCAATTAATTAACATTAGATAGTATTTGTGTTGAGTTATTTTATAAGAAAACTTTACATTTTTTTATTTTGATCACACGTATTATTTTTTTAAAATTGTGACTTTGATACCAATATAATAATGAAGATGATTTTCTTTCAGTATTTAACATGCATATACATTTTAGTATAAAAAATTTGTTAACGTATCTTAATTGTATCGTAACTTAAATTTTAAAAATTTCGTGTATCCACGTACTTGGGTTGTATCGTACCCGCACATGTATCTTGTTTACGACTTCATAGTCTCAAACTCACGTCTTGGGGCGTCTTACAAAACTCACGTTTGCGTCTAGTACACGCTTGCCAAACACATGCCGAGAAGTTCTGGGTTCGAGCCTTGTTATTGGCTTTATTGGTATAAGGATAGATTCAGTGGTAAATACCTTTGTATTGAAAATACTTTTTGAGCTTGAATGTTTTTTGTACCGTAGACGAACACCATTTTATTTTCGGACAACCAAGGAGGGAAACTTGCATTTGCTTAAGAACATCCACAATGGTAATAAATTAACAAGGGTGTTTAAATGTGTCTCATATGTACATGTTATTTATTTACTACCTTTGTCCCTAATTATAAGATCTATTTGCTATTTTCAACTACATTAATTATTTCTTTGCATACATGCCCCTATTTATTATACATTTTTTTTTAATCAACAATAAATAGCATATGGAAAACATAAATTAATTCTCTCTCTTAAGTATAAAATTGTAAAAACAATAGTAATTACAAACAACTTTAATATAAATATTCATTTTCTTAATTTCCGTGATTTTTGCAAAATGGTCATATATATAGGGACAGAGGTAGTATAATTTTAAATAAAAGTACTAGTAAAGACTCAATGACTCTGATGATATTAAACAAAAAAAAAGTTCTTAAATAGGTCCATTAAATGTGTACTTTAACACATGCATTTAGAAAAAAAAAATAAAAAGAAATTAAAAAATGAAAGAATCACATGAATTTGAGATGATAGGACCAACTTCTATATACTTTATATCTTATTTTATTTGTAGGACTTGTTAGTTGTTGAGAAGAGAAAAAGAGTTTTCGTATAATTGTCGATAACTAATATGCATTTACTTTTTTCTTCCTCCAATAAAAGTCATTAATAGATTAAGTTTTTTGTCAAATAAAAGACTCTCGATTGGAGATGCTCCAAGATTCACGGTTCCTTCTACTGAGTTTTTCTCTTATCATTAATTTCTCTTTTTTACTGTCATTGCACTTTGTCTATGCAGTACTTTGTCATTTGCCTCGTTGATAATTTCTCATTAAATATTAAATGTTTTTGCTTTAGTCTCTTTTCTTTTTTTTAATTTGAGCATCCTGATTTTTAGCTTTGTTATTGATTTTGAAGGAAGTAAATATAAAAATCTTTGTATTGTAAATGTTGTTCAAGTTTGAAGGTCTTCTTTATCTTGGATTAGACATCATCTTTTCACCCTAAATTTGTAAACACCTAGGAGGAAGAGAGAGAGAGTTGGGTGGATGATGTGTTCGTCAATGTTTTGTCTTTATTTTTCGATATTGTATTATATTTTCTCTAATCATTATAATAAGTAAATATTTTTTAAAAATTTATTAAATAACTGATGTATTGAGACTATATTATAAATCTGAAACATAAATTATTTAATGAATCTTAAAACAAAATATTTATATAAAATAGTGATCGGGGAATTATTATATACTACTGTAATTATTCTCTTTAAATGAAGTTCATTAACATTTAACTTCAATGCTAAAAAAGAAATCATTTAACTTCAAGTATTTACTATCCTTCAACAAAAATCCAATAATTTATGAACCATAAGGGTACTTAGCAATGTCTTAATGGTATTTTTATTAGTTTTTACATAAGTTCAACAGTTTATTAAAAAGAATATTATTTACACACAAGATTTAAGACAATTTTACTAAGTAGAGTTGCTATACGGTGCAAAGCAAAAAATCACGATTTAAGATAATTTTACTAAATAGAGTTGCTAAGCAAACAATCACGACTAGTTGTGAAGACAAGGGTGCAGTTCTATTCTATTTTCAAAACAAGAAAACCTAAAAAATGACCAAAATCGAAAATCAATCTAACAGTTGTTATAGATTCGTCATTTCTGTCTCGTAACATTTATCTTTTTAAATTAAGTTTGCTTCGCACCGTATAGCAACCATGTCTTCGCAACCAGTTGTGCATGTTTGCTTCGCACCGTATAACAACTCTCTATTAAATTAAGTTTTTTTTTTTGTGATCTTAAATTAAGTTTTTTTTTTAACAATGTATTAAGGGTATTTGTTAGTATTTTTTTCGTAGCCTAATCACCAAAATCATCATATAAAAGTTTAATAAAATAGAGAGGAATAATAGCAAAGAGAAATAGAGATAGATTTGGTACTGTCACCGACCACGTAATTCATGCGACCATTACTGGGACAAGTCCACATCAAAATAATTTAACTCCTCCATTAAATAGTTAAAATATCACATTGTGTTGAACGTTGAAGAAGCTTTCTATCTATGAGGAGTTAAATTAAGGGCCAACCCAACCCAGCCCAACCGTTAACGCATTATTGCAATTTGCATGGTGATGATAATCGTAAGGTTGAAAATGAGTGGTTGAGTGTGGATGGAGAAAGGAGTAAAAAATGGAAGAAAAAAATATGGGACCCAATTGAGAAAAGATTTTGTGATGGGACTAGGCACTTACTACTTCACAGTGCATGTACAGTTCTATTTTTTTAGTGCTACACCACTTTTTATATTGCTCTGCTCATTTCATTGTACGACTATCGAATCATACACACATGTACAGTACCTTCATCCTATTTCCCCACGCATTCACTCCTTCAAGCTAGGTAGGGTAGGGAGACTGTGTTCAAAACGCATATTAACAGTGTGTAAAATGATTAAGATAAAAAAAATTATAAGATAAATATGGCAGTTTTTGTAAAATTACAGTGATATGTGATTTATCGTGATTTCGATTAATAGTGTGATTTTTAACACCAACAACGAATTGAAGTTGTACCAGATCTGAGTCTCGTAAATATGAGTTAGGGTTTGATTTTTTACTTATATATATATGAAAAATAAATCTAGTTAAAAAGGGAGAACACACCTTATATATTTTACATATGCCTCGACGGAATTTAATCACTATAAAATTAGATAACTTGATATTCAGAATACTGAGTATATGTCAAACTAGTTTTAAATTTATGTGATTTTGATTGTACCTAATCACCACGTGACTATCGATGCAGTTTTTGTACGATGGTTAATAGTGGTGAATGCGTTAGTTGATAACTGGAACGGTTGTGAAGTGTGTACATGTAGACACTCTAATGCTCAAGTCAATAAGAGATCAGAATAAAGGTTTAGAGAGAGATTAGATTCTACCTCGGAGACCGCAATGAGTTCCCTTTATATAGAGGTGAGTGTTTGCAGAGACGTTGTAAGACACACGTGTGTTCAGCGGTTATGAATTCGTAGAAAGTGTAACCGCCGAGGAGAGATTCACAAGAGTCATGATGGTGACTGTTACCGTTTGTTTGAACTGGTTACTGTTGCTTCGAGCATCCCCCTCACAGGGGAGGTTGTGTTGCATTGGAAATATTGAGTATATGTCAAATAGTTTTAAATTAATGTGATTGATAAATACAAACTTGTACAAAAGCAAATAAAAATATGTTTAAAAAAATTGTACTAAGAAGAGCATATTTTACATTTGGGAAATGTTAACGAATGTTTCAGAGGTACTTTTTAAGCACCGAAAGTAGTAAAATTTTATGAAAGCTTGTGCATTTATTGCATTGAAAATTGAAGTCGTTAATTTTTTTAAAGAATAATTTATTTATTAGGAATGTTTAAAGAGTGCACCGGAGACACTCGTTAACAAGACCTTTTACATTTTTAAGAGGTCAACTACACAAGTTTTCAAATAATTTTCCTGCATTTAAATCCTTAACTAACAAGTATCTTGAGGCAGACATTTGCTAACATTTTCCTTAAAATTATAATGTGTCAACAGTCGTATTTTAGTTTTTACCATCATGACGCCTTAATCAAATATATCGTCTCTACTTTAGTTTTTACCATCATGACACCTTAATCAAATATATGGTCTCCATGGGTATATTAAGGACACATTAGGTCGGGTTGTATATGACCTGAACCCGGTCATTACATTTAGACTTAAACATGTCCATGAACCCGATCAAATTCGATGGGGTTCAAGTCCAACAAGGACAAAACAATACAAAGACAAGATCGGGTTTTCCTTAAAACAAGTAACCAATACATACATTTTTTTTTTTTAAAAAAACAATTAATCAACCATTTTTTTAAATCTTAGGAAACAACAACATAATCAAAAGTAGCATATGAAAAAACAATGTAATCATAAGTAGCACAATCGTACGAACTAATCAAAAATAGTAGCAATATTGTGTTCATGGTCAACCATTGACATGCGCAACCATCTCTATGGAGCTGAGTCTCCAATTTACGAGAGCCTCAAATATTTTGTTATATGGTAGGTATGACCCAACCAAACACTTATGATGGTTGCTCTTTTTACCTAATATTTGCTCTTTATCCTGAAACTTTTAAAAACAAAAAAAATATTGTTCGGAGTTATCTCCTAAACGGTTTGCACATTCTTAGGGGGCAAAAAAGGAAATCTAAACACTTATTATCTCGTAAAAAAGGAGAGTAAATAGACAAGATAGGTCCATCCCAAACACACTTGCATCCATCAACACCACAAACAAAACAAAAATCAACAAAGCAAAATGAAATCAAAACAATGCTTATTGTTAATTTGTGATTTTAATTGCCAACTGAAAATTTCTAATTGTTAATTTGTAATTGTTCAAATTACTCCTATTATTTTTTAGGCTTATTCAATCACCCGGTCCCTTAACTTAATTGATTGTCTCAATATGGTCCCTTAACTATAATTTGTACCAATTTGGTCCCTTATGTTTTGCTCTGTTACTACTTTTAGTCCTTTATGTTAGTTTCTCTAAAAAAAACGTTAACTTATGTACTAATTTGGTCCCCTATGTTTTACATCGTTACTAGTTTTAGTCCTTTCTGTTAACGTCTTTTTTCAGAGAAACTAACAAAAAGGACTAAAACTAGTAACAGAGCAAAACATAGGGGACCAAATTGGTACAAATTATAGTTAGGGGATTAAATTGAGACAATCAATTAAGTTAAGGGACCGAGTGATTGAATAAGCCTATTTTTTTTATCAAAGGTCGGTTTTTAATATTCAAATAGTGCTCCATATTGGTTGCGACGACCTTGATTGTGTTACAAATTAATTAATAGTTTGTATTCTATATAACCAAAATAAATTGTGCATAAATTAAAGGGTACAACCGTCACTCAAGAAACAATGGTTTGCAATGGTGTGGAGGCTGAGTTGGAGAGGCGATGACATGAGACTAAGTCAGAGGAGGCAATGAGAGAGACATGTGAAGTGAACCCTACGTTGATGTTCGTAACAGAAAGTAAGTGTTGCGGAAGTGAAAGAGTCGTGTGAGAGAGTATGTAAAATAATATTAAAAAAATCTTTTATCCTCAAATTAAATTGGGATAGAACATGTAACCCGAGGGTTAACCCGAACTCGATCCTTGTTTCAATTATGTCTCTATCTCGTCCCATCATTTTTGTCCCTGGTTTTCTTTTGACCGAGTCAAATCTGACCCATTGCATTCAGGACAGAACGTATTGTGAGACTGGGTCGGTATCTGTACACCCCTAATGGTCTCTTTATACACATCTCACATTGATGTCATTATGCAAAAGACTAATTGTCTATAAATTTTAAGATCCTCAAAAAATATTTTTCATATAAATAATTATTTACAACTGCAATAGTTGACAAAATTATTTATAAAACTATTAAAAATGGTGTGTGCTCAAACTATTAGACATGGTGTGTGGATAATATGAAGAGTAAACTTAATTTGTAAGGATAAATTAGTCTCCACCTAGATATTAAGATGACATCAAAGTTTATACAATATTCCTTGATCCAACTACTATTGGATCACTCGTGTTACACTTCACTAGAGGATACATTATCCCACATAAAATGTGTTTATAAGTGCAAGACTTCTCTCGCTCTACAAACCGATTTTGAAGGTTTGAGTTAGACTCATCCTAAATTTTAATATAATATAAGAGTCTATCGAATATTCATAGATCATCCACTACATGGCTTTTTGGGTTATGATCCCAACGGTCATGGTATGAGGGGAGGTGTTGAAGTTACACATTGAACATATATAATCTTATAAATATGCCTATAACGGATAGATATTCATCATTTTACAAGTTAAATTTTGTAAGAATGAGTTAGGATAACTTAAAATTTAATGATTAACATATATTTTGAATTGAAGTAGTAAAAAAGCTTTAGCAGTGAAGCATTTTGTACACTTTTCAACTAATCTGATTCACTCCAAAATTCCAAATGCATGCATTACTGAGCTCACAACACACATGCAAAATTCACTTAGGTAATTCGCAACCTTGTGCTCACAAATAATGTCCTCTTCTGATTCATTTCAAGCTCATTTCATTATTTATATGTCGGCTTAATTAGTATAAAAAACCAAAAAGCATCTATAGTAGCACTTTAGAAGACAGTCTAGCTAGCTTGTGCACAAACTTTTCATAACATGTACGCCCAACTATGATTTTCTTTTACACTGTTGATACGAGAAGTAGAACCAATGTACTACACGTACAACCATGATCATTTTCTCATTAAGATTCACTTATTATTACAAGAATATGTGCCTCACCACCATATCATTACCATATGTAATGTAACCAAATAATATATCATACCACATGTACATTGATTCCACTATAAGATGAGTGAGGTACTTAATTAAAATGTCGTGTAACGTTATATCACCACTAAATTTATACCACGACATTGTTGTTGCTTGCCTTGTTTCATGTCGTTTTGCTTCACTTCTATATTGCTTTGTTGTCTTCTATCTCCACCATAATATTCTCTTGTTTTTCTCTGTCCATCCTCTCTTAAATCTAAAATTATTACCATGGCAGTTAGTCATTCTATTAGAGTTTGGTACTATAGCCAACTAATCCCAACTCAAAACAATTAATTAACTCTTTAATAGAGGAATTGATAGTAATTATAACCGTTTGATACAAAAAAAAATTGGTACAATTTACAATAGAAATTATTTAAGGTTTTTTGACATGAATTAGGTTTTTAACAGTATTAGTAAAACCTCAAATTTCACATAAAAAATACAGGACTTCTGATAAGAGATTATGAGTTTATAAAGAGTGACATCCATCACCTAATAAGTCGGTTTTGTAAGGGTGATATGGACCAATATAAAAACCTAATAAGTCAGTTTTGTAAGCATGATATAGACCAATATAAAAAATTAATATGATATCAAAGTCACTCAATCGAGTCAACCATTAATTTAAATACACACATCAAACCAGTTTTGCATAAAAACCTAATATAGTATTAAAATTTAGAGCTATCGATCGGACCACCCACCATATATACACACACACACAAAGTTCAATAGTATTGGACACGAGGAGATGTATTGAGGAAAAACTCAAGTGTCGCGGTTTTATAAAGACGAGTTAAATCAAATATAAAAACTTACTAAAAAGTGTTAGAACTTTTCACCTATTATGAAATTAATACTCGAGTCCATAGCAAAATATTACTTTTATTTTTATATGGAGTTGGTCTCGGTCTCTCAAATTAGCTGCTTCAAATTTCGAATTCAGTTTTTTTTTCTTTTTTTCTTTTTACGTGGAAGCGCCATGTTAACAATTCTTTGCACCCCATGTTAGTTGTTTGTTACATAATGACTAACTGCTAAAACTAAAATTGGTAACCTTAAAATAAACCTAAGCACATATTTGTACCTAAAAGAAGCTATATTAAAATTATAGGTTATGAAGTACAACTTCCACATTAGCTAGAGACCCATATGATTATATGAAGTGAATGGGAGCATATACTATAATAATTTAATTAGTTGAAACATCAATGTCCATTACAGCCCCCCCACTGTGTGGAAGATTTTGGTCGTAGGCCACATGTGAATGGATTTTTCTTCACACACACATGGATAAGATCTACTTTTTAATTAGGTCATTCCTTCAAATGTGCAAAGCAATCAAACATGAAACTAATTGCAAAAACTTTTGGCTTTTTGTCTCGAACATATATAACTTGCTAAAAATTGAAATTTTTTTTTTCTAACCCTAATGCCAAAAAAAAATTCAAGTCTGACCCCCTTTGAAAATTAATCACCAAAATGACCCACTTTCATTTTTGGGGGTTTTTTTTTTGTCGTTTTTCTCATTCCCGCCTTTTCAAATGGCGGGAATGAGCCCCTTACTGACATGTGTCACGTCTTGACAGGCTGAGATGATGGGACGGTTTTTTTTTTAATTTTTTTTGGTCGTTCCCACCATTCCAATTGGCGGGACTGATTTTTAATTTTTTTTTTTCGTTTTTTTGTTTTTTTGGCAACAAAATATATATAATTAAAATACAATAAATGATAAATAAAAATAAAAACTAATTAGTTTATTCATAAGAAATAAAAATAAAAACTACTTTCTCCGCGGCAACCATTTACGCCAATGTAAACTATGACCTCTCGTAGCACATAATTTATCTTTTTTATT
>Ga0315913_1009361_pt1 | contig 11492 bp, 1 predicted proteins | sample MpolsnodulesMG_FD_207736 | JGI IMG/M metagenome (GOLD analysis project Ga0315913, IMG submission 207736) | Medicago polymorpha root nodule microbial communities from Los Angeles, California, United States - small nodules | ecosystem: Host-associated > Plants > Roots > Nodule | place: USA... | reverse complement strand
AACTTATCGACATCACGCACCTTCGCATAACGTACAAAGCCATAAACTTCACTATTCCTATTCCTATTGTTTGCAACAAAAACCTCTTCAAGAATACCGCAGACTTCGAAACCCTTTCGCAAGAAAAAATTCGAAGGCTGAAAAGGGAAATTATTGATATAAAAAGTTACGAACCGTTTTAGTGTCGAGTTTGTAGCCTTTCCATTTCCATCAGGTTTTGCGTCGCGCCCAGGATGATTTGCGACTGGAACCACCGTACCTTTCTTTGGTTCACGACTAACCAGCCGTCGCGGAATACGGCGTTTCAAAACATGTCGTTGTTGTCGATCAGAAAACTCATCATAAACATCCTCTTCAAACTCGCGATCCCCCATCTCACTGGTCTACCATCCGCATAATCCGAACCTGTATCAAAATCCCCATAATAACGCTCCTCCCGTGATGCATACGTAACCCTAGATCATCGCAGCTTGAAATCCTACCTATCCCGAAGCCGTTCTTCTTCTTCTTCTTCTTGATACATGTCCTGACCTTGATAATCTTGTCGCAGCACTTTCCTCCATCGCAGTCTCACGTCGATCCATTGTCCCTCATTCCCACCCCTTTATGGCACCCTGCTTGAACCCATATCCCCCCAGTGTTACTCACTTCCGACGAAACATGTTGGTGCGGTGGCCCATGGCGTTGCCACTAACCATTGCGATACTCTCTCTCACCCCCTCTCCTCATCGCTCAGAGCTCTTTTTTATTGACGAGTAATATTAAACAAATAACAAATTAAATATACTGTTTGTAAAAAAAAATGATTAAATCTATAATGTTTTTTTTACCAAAAAAATGTTATGCTTTTCCACGGTTGTTTGTAAAAATTGAACTTAAAAATATCTAAATTATATCAAATTACATATGTAAAACAACTAAGAGTAATAACTTTTTTATTAAAAATCAACAACTATTTATTTTCTTAAAAAACAATTATTTATTAAAAAGTTGTGGATGTATTAGAGTAATAACTTTTTTATTAAAAAACAACTATTTATTTTCTTAAAAAACAATTATTTATTAAAAAGTTGTGAATGTATTATAAAATGAACAAGTTTCAAATCAAAATTATTTCTTTAAACTTCTTAACATGTGCAAATTTACATATGATAAAAGAACTCTTAATTTAATTGTTCTCATGAGCAAGTTGATAGAGATATCACATTTTATATGCAGATAAGCAGGAGTGATAATTCGAATTTCTAATGCCCCACTTATTCATTCACCATCAGAGTGAATATTTAGTTATTAAACTAATTTGAGGATATTATTGCCTTTTTAAAGAATAATATTATCTATTTCTCTTGTGTTTTTATCTTCTTTCTCTTATATCAAACGATAATTTAAATCTACTCTATTTCTTATATTTTTTTTTTCTTTTGTATTCCACACTTTCACATTTTTCTCTCATCTCATCTTCTTCTCACAAAACCAAACATAGTTTTAGTTTCATGAGTTTTCTTATTGTAATTTACAGTCTATTTGAAGTCGGTTGCTAACTGTATTCTCACATAACCTCGCCTCAAACTTATCTAAAACATATAAGAATCCATATATATGAATCTCTATCAATTGGAGGTTTGTTGCTTGCGTTAGAAATTACTACTCAAGAAAATAACATCATTCTTTGTCCATTTCCATTGGGAACTGTACATATGACAACTGACACCGACAATTCAGAAAACGAGGTACAAGTATGCTTAGATAATTATCATGTGATCAATATTATAGGTGATGGGTAAATATTGATTAAATTATTATAAAATACAATTTTAAATAAAATTGCGGTTTTATTTGACGAACAAATGTGTTCTTAGGAAGGCATATCTGCTGTTTAAAAATACTGAAGCAAAAGGAAAATTTGAAAGCCACAACTTAGTTATTTTTGTACTGATGCAAATAATGACTCTGAAATATCAAAATCAAAGTGGTCACCTTCTAAATTAAATATTGTCCTGTTGGAAAAGCCAAGAATGAGGTAGAAAATACTCATGATTTTTTTATGGTTGACGTAGTAACCACGTATTTTTGTATATTTTTTTCCGATCTTTTATTTGATTATAACCACTACTTTATTATGGTACTGAATAAGTACAAACCGTTGTACGGCCTATTATGTACTCCGGGAGTAGCAAATTTCTCGACGGCAAAGGTCGAAAACTAATTAATAATTTTATTTTGAGGGTAATTGACTATTTTTTTAAATTGATTTTTTTTCTTCTTCTTGACCTGAGAACTTATGTGCAATTACCCCCTACTCAAATTTTACGGTTACGAGTAAATATCTCTCAAATTTAAAACTTATCTAACAAATACCTTTTTCAAATTTAAAATTAATGTACAAATACCCTTTTCAAATTTAAAACTTATGTACCCTGAATCATAAAACTGAGATGGCTAAATAAAACTTTCGGTCAAACTGCACAAAGTATTTTCATGGTCAATTGGTCATATATATTTGATCATTGTGGTATGTATTGAGGTGTCCATTGATTTCTCAACAAGACATCATTTTCCATGGATTGTGGTGCTCCTCTTAATCAGTTCTTAATCTTCATGAATTTTCTGTTTATTTGAGTCTCAATTTACATACCCGGCCCAAACACACTTGCACATTCTTCAATTTAAATAGGAAGGGCGAGAAACTAGTTGATCTAGCTTTTATAAATATATTGCTTAGAATAACAAAACCTGAGATCAAAACAAAATAGCACTTATGGGAATGCTTACTACAATAGGAATGTTACTAGTAAAATATGAGAATGCTTCATTCTCAAGAAACAAATATCGAAGCAAAAATACCTAGTCTCTATTCTCTATAAAACACGAAAACCTAAGAATTACCATAAGCACTATAGCACACACAAGTTGCACGTTGCAACAATTTTAACTGATTTTGGCTCTTGGAGTGCATGCAGAATCAAAAGTGCCTAATAAGTCATAGTGGAAGTTCTGCTCAAGTATATATCATCTTCAAATTGCGAATTTTTTAATGGCTTTTGGAATAGGAGAAGACGAAAGACCTCATGAGTGAGTGTGCATGTGATTAGTGTTTTGAAAAGAGAAAAACGACCACACAGTGTTAAATTTGAAGGGTGAAATTTACACATAAGTTTTAAATTTGAAGGAAATATTTGCACATTAATTTTAAATTTGAGGGGTATTTGCTATATAAGTTTTAAATTTGAGGGTGTGTGTTTGTTCATGAGTGTTAAATTTAAGGGGGTATTTGCACATAAGTTATCTGGTCAGGAAAAAAAATTCAGTTTTCTTATTAAAAAAAAAACAAATATAGTCAATTACCGCCTATGACGTGGCACAACTTTTCTAACCACGTGGCAGTGCCACATAGGCAATTAACAGCCACGTCAACATATTAGACGGATGAAAATAATGGAGGGGGTATTTGACAGACGTTTGACAATTTCAGGGGAAATTTTGAAGTTTCGCAAAATTCATGGGATTTTTTACGAAAGTTACAATTTCAATGGGGTAATTGACTATTTACTCCTTTTTTTACCGCTTTTTACCAAGTCTTCTAGAGTTTTCTCTAGATTCATTCTTGTAACATCATTGTACTCTCATCTGAGAACAATCTCCGTCGTGAGCTGGCATAACATTGCCGCACTGACGAACCTTTTGTACGATGCTTTCGATTGAATACATACGATCAGTACACCAGATCAAGTTTGGAGGAGACCTTTTAGTATGGTTGAATAGTTTATGGGAGAATTAGAAGAGAATGTTAATTTAGAAGCTAAATTGTTGCATTTTTTTTGGTAATGTAAAGGGCCAATATGCCTAAAAAGAAAGATTACATACAGATTGAACGAGGGGGTAAGCAATCTCAGACATATCAACTACTAACAAATGACTAATCAGAGTCGGACACGGCTCAAAAAATTCAGAGACCACCTAAATCACAACCCAAGTTAGGCAAAACATCTGCACATTGGTTAGCTTCATGATATGAGTGATAAATCCTGAATTCCCAATTCATTAGGACAAGATGGTGAATCCAATGAACCAAGCTCCAACAAAAAGGGCCAACTTTATTTCCTTCACTAAGCATCTTAACAACCACCAGACAATCAATATGTAAAACTCTACAAAGCAGAATCCAAGTCTCCCAGCACAACTCAACCCCTCCAAAACACTCCAAAGCTTCGCAACACCCTATTACCTCAAATTAATTACAATCTGTTAGAGTTAGTTAAGGGCTTCTATAGTTCATTTAGAATTTGTTACTAGTTTGTTAAGATTATTATGTTATACCTAGTAACTCTATATAAACTAGTAAGCTCTTGTAATAGATTCAAACTTGACATTCACTTTGAGATAATCAATAACATTGAGCAATTAGAGCTTAAAATTCTCTCTTCAATGGAGTTCAATTTCCATTTTCACACAAAGTAATTGGATTTAGGTTGGATTTGTAGAAACACATGATAACATTTGGGAAATTCCTTTATTTCTTGTTTCTCCTATTGAGCTAATTGCACGTGTTTGCTAGTACAAAAAGAGAAAACATCTACATCATTGCTGGAAAGTGGTAAGAAATTTCCAAAAGCAAGCACAATAACTTTTTTGAATAAGTACTATTCATCTGCTCTATATAATGCAAAACACCAGTTTTACTTCACAACAACAAGAAAATTGTGCAAAGGGTTTTGGTTAGGAAACCAAGCAAGACGTAGTTTTACTTCACTTCACAATCAAAGCATGTGTGAGAGGGTGACAAATCTCTTAATTAAGGTACTGTCCTACACACTTCTTTATTCACGGACTTCTTAAACAAACTCATCAGTGAAGGACATACCTACATTCTACATTTTAAATGTTTTTATTTTTATTTTATTTTATTATTTTTGTGTTAGGTAAAATTGGGTTTGGTTATTACTTTGGGGGCCACAAATTGGATATTTCATATTAGGTTAACAATAATTTAATTTTATATTTGCTATAAGTGTTAGCTTAATTGCTTATATTTGATTTTCTTTTACCAGAAAAAGTTACCACTAGACCATTGCAACGGTTAATTAATTTTTTAATAACACTCTTTTCTGCAAGCTCATGACTCACAATTCAATCATTGTTTGATAGTTCCCTCAAAAAAAAAAAACATTGTTAATGGTTCTTGTATTTCGGAATATTTTCACGTTACTTTTATTTGAAGATAAGGAATTTCTTCAGACATGCTTGCTAATAATTCATTGTCATAGAATTTATGTTGGTCTCGAGAAGCATTATATATGTTTTTTTCTGAGATATATTTGTATATCTGTGCAAAACAATATATAGACAAATATATTGTCTATATAGATAAATATGAAAAGTTTGCCCTCTATTATTGTTGCATATAGTATCTTCTAAAGATTCATCATTCTTGCACTTGCTCTGTCTGCAATGTAGGCACGGTTTTGTTCAGACGCTCTCTCTCTCTCTCTCCCAAGTGAAAGGATCAAATTCAATATCAAATAGCTAGGGACCACAACCATTTGTTGTACATAGTAATTATTTCAAATTCAAATCTAATTAATTAACACCAAACTGGTTGATAAGCCTCTAATAAATATGAAATTTTTTTTTGAAGTGGAGTTAGGTTCCTCTCTATGTTGCTTGAATGAGGATAGGAGACGAGATGTTAATGGAGGGAGAAATTTTAAAATATCATGTTAAGCAAGACAATGGATTTTAATAGGCAGGAACTGTATTTGTCAACAAAAAAAAAAGGCAGGAACTGTAAAATTATATTCACTCTTTGTATGTGTAAAATAAATCTACATATCAGTTCAATTTAAACAAAAAATTTATTCCGTCCAAATCTCATATATGAAGGGGTATTAAGATTGACTTACAAGAGATTTTCCTTCTCATTCAAAAGAATTGAATCAAGAACTGAAATTTAAAATAATATCTCTCTCCCTCTCTCTCTAGTAGAATTTAGATTGAACCTTCAGGCTCTACAAAGAAGAACTTTAGGCCTTGTTTGTGAGATGGGAGGGGAAGGCTTGAAGAAAAAAAAAGGAATGAGCAGGTGGAAGAAATAGAGAAAAATGAGAGGGGAAGACTTTGAGGAGTACTTTCTTCATAATATTAAACCCTCATCGTTTGGGGAACTAAAAAATTGTATTGGAGACAGGTTTTGGAGGGTTTATACGGATTCTTCAAATTTAATCAATGTTGTTATGTTATTTTTAGAATTAAAAATATAGTAATCGTATGCATTAATTTATCATTCTCCAAAAAGCTACTCTTTTAAATTTTTTAAAAGATTTCTCCATTTTCCCGCATATTTTCCCCCATCAAAGTCTTCTCTTCCCCTCTCCTCCAAGCTTGCAAACAAAACCTTAAGGTGAGGACTACATATCACTAATTATAAAGACATTTTTAGGTCATATCTCCTCTAATTTTGGATTCTTAAGAAGCTTGTTCACATCAAGGACATAACAACTGAAACATGTCCAATAGTAGTGGCCCAACAAATCTTGGATAAATTTGATACCTTATTGAAATTTGAATTAAACCTAACTTATCCTCGAAAATAGATTTAGGCTCTGTTTGGTAAAAATAGCGAATAGCTTATAAGTTAGATGATAGCTTATAGCTGATAGCTGATGTCTGATAGCTGATAGCTTATAACTGATGATTGTTGACTGATAGTTGATAAGCTAATTAAAGTGTTTGGTAAAATTGGAGGTTCAACCAGCTGATAATTGTAAAATGACATAAAAGGACATTTTTTATTCATAATAATGTTTTTAAGAGTTTATAATACAATCTATACCAATTAATATTTAAGATGTTAGTCATTTAAATTTATTAATATAATCAATATATATTTTTCATTAAGAAATTGTTTTAAGTTTTTTTTTTGACACATTGTTTTAAGTTTATTTCATTCAATTTTTATACTTTATGAATGATTAAAGTATAAAATTTTATTCTATAAACAAAGTTAAAAAAAAAAGTGTAAAAGAATAACAACAAAAACAAAAATAAGTAGTCAGTATATACCCAGAATAATTAAACTTTTTTTCACAAGTTGGGAAATATAAAAAAATTGTATGTGTCATTACATGAAATGAAATGGTATCATTGCACAGTAATATATTGAACGAGTGCTAAACAAAAGCATGCATACTTGTACTTGTAGTATAAAAAATACGTCGTACAGTAACGTTCTATTAGTTTTAAAGTATAATAAATTATAAAGGATAAATATGAATTTTAGTTAAAATAATAAGGGTAAAAATGAAATAAATGATAATAAGCTATAAGCTATAAGCTCAAACACTACTTGGAATAGCGTTTGAAAAATAGCTTATAAGCTCGTGAAATAAGTTATAAGCTCGTGGTGAAAAATCATTACCAAACAGAGCTTTTTTGGACATATGAACTTATAAGTTATTCGCTATCCGCTATAAGCTAATTTGATGGCCTTACAAAACAGACCCTTATAAGATGAGGAATAACCACTGCTTATAAATACACAAAGACACCCCTATTCTCTTCCCTTCAACCAAAGAGACGTCAAATCTAAAATCTCAGGTCACAGTAGTCATTCCAAGACAATTTCACTTTTCAAAAAAGACTAATGTGGTTAAGGGTTTTAATTTTAACAATTGTTTAAATTTTCTTAAATGATAGACCAAATTGATAGCCATCTATAATTTTGAAGAAGAAATTGATTATTTAATTACACCACTTTAAAATTTAACAAGTTGGAATACACTTCCAAATTGCAATTACAAATTACATCCAAGAGTGACTCTGACTGCCTATTCAAAATACACCAAATATTTAGGAATTCAAATGAAAACTAAAACTACATTTACTCTCCAAGAAATTGTAGGGCCATTTCCATATCCCACAAGATTGTAGAATATTTCACAATAGACTCTATTATAACCATATATTCATTATTAGTTTTGTCATATGCATAAGTCTAACTGTCATATAAGACTCATCACCTATAGGGATCACATGCTTGAAGTAGCAACAAGCCGATTCACCTTTGTTTTGTTTTTGTCATTGTCATTGGATATTGGAGGCCAATGTATGAGAATTCAGAATTCCCAAAATGTTCAAAACTCTCAATATGTTGGCATGGTTATCACATTATCACTTCCCTCCAAAAATACGTACTGATTGGTTCCAGTCCCATCCCTCTCTGGTAAATCTCCCTCTTCCCTTCACCTTTCAACATACCCAATAGCCACCATGTATATATGTTTGCATTAACCCCACATGCATTTGTTTTCTTATTAGTTAAAACACAGCTTCTAGGAAGCTTCCTACTTTCCCTTCAAATATAACTTCATCCCATCATGATATTTATGTCACTCTTTGCCAATCTATGCAAGTAACTTGTTTTTCATAATACAACACACATGTCACATTCAATAATGTAATATCTTGTTTGAAATTTAATGTGCATACACTGATAGTAGTATAAATCAGTTTAAACAATGTCATAATATAAGGATACCTTGATGGCTAAAGTGAGGAAGTTAATGAGTGTGGAGGGATAAGGAGATTAAAAGTTCAATCAACACTTTTAGCATAAAACTAACGATACTAACATTGACAATTTTAGGAAATAAAAAAAACTTACCATATCATTCAATCAATGCAAGGACGGAGCCAGAAATTTAACTTAGGAGGGATCAAATTTAAGAGTATAACTTAGTAAAGAAAAAACAAATTTTCATATGTATAATATATTCAAGAAATTTAAGAAATCATATGATATATCAAAAAATTATAAAAAATTTCAAAGATATAAGAAAGATGAGAGACTCGCTTTAGTATGATGAGACTAAAGAATTAAATAATAAAAAAAGAAAAAATGAAACTACAAAATGCAAAGGTAAGAGGATAAATTCAAGATAAAATCACAAACACTGAATCGTTGGTATGAGGGTGCGTAAATACCGCCGCATGTAATAAGTACAAAAAATATTCACGAAATTGCAACAAGGAATCATAAACTGTGATATTCGTTAAGGATTAATGTTCTTTTGCAAATTGCAAACAAAACTTTACTTTATTTTTCATTGTTATGCTTTAAAAATAAGACAAATGTTAACATGTGCCCCAAGGGCATATATTAGAGAATTTAAAATAGAAATAATTCTCTTAAAAATTGTGCATTCAACTTTATTCAACTTTTCAGAGCCAAACTTTTGTTCTTTTCTATAAAAAATTTCTAATTTTGAATTCCTTAACTTGTGCCCTTTAGGGCACAAGATAACAAGACCCTAAAAATAATAGTTGGTGTAATAGCTTAGAAACTTGAATGCTCAAGGCTAAGTAAATTGAGTCAAAAAAGTTCATTATACAATATCATATAAAGTTCACAAAAAATAAATATTGTGACATATATAAAAATTTAGGAGGGATTGTGGCCTCTCTTGATCCCCTTTTAACTCCATCTCTCATTCAATGAAATATTTATATTTTTTTATGTCATACTATAAATCTCAAAATACATTTACTAAAGAGATACTGAATTTTAGTTTTAAGTAGGAGTTTGAATGTTCAAACCTGAGAATCATCATAACCACTAATTAGTAATTACTAATATTTTACTAATTTTGCTAATTGTAAAAAATAGCAAATTCATATTGGATGTTTGTGCATAACTGATTTATACTTACCGTGTGTATATATTTTAAATTGATATTGTTTTCAGACATATATGAATGACTGTATAATATCAGTTGATTAGAGAATTAATGATTAGAGTTGTAATATAATCCATAGATATTTTTTCGAATAAAAAATGCATACATATTTAAAGTAATAATTGATGAAGTTGAAATGCTAATTATTGATTAAGAGTAATCAATCATATGAAATATACCTAATATTATTGCTTAAAAGAAACTAAAAACCCAACTTACGAATTTTCCTTGAACTTTCCTTAGTCACTGTCGTTACTAGGGAATACTTGTGTTTATGTATACTTGCAGAGTAGTGATTGGTGTTGAAACTGGGACCATGTATCTTTGTGTGTACACGAATGTTAGAGCAGCATGTGTGGGCGTGGGGTTCAAATGCTACTCTATTGCTAACTATTATGCATGATTGATCAAATGCGTGATGGAATACGTTTTGTAAAATTGATTGCATTTAATATGCTTATTTGAATGAATTGTTTTATTCTTAAAATGTTACATAAAATCTTGATAATATCGATTAAAATTATGAATAAATGTCTCCATGAACATAGTTTAGTTGACAGTTGACAATGTTTTGTTTTTTTTTTCTTGATAAAAGTTGACAATGTTTTGTTGATTATCCGAATTTCTTTACAAATTTTAAATTTTTTAATAGTGTTTGAAGTTTTTAGAATCAATCTCTACATCGATAAGAAAATCATTTAAAGAATTGAGAGTATGTTAAAAAAAAACTATGTATTGATAAATATGCCAATTATTTCTTAAAAAATTGAAAATTAATTTTTTTGATAATTTTTTTATATATTTGTTAACGTATCTTAGTTGTATCGCATCTTAAATTTAAAATTTTCCACGTATCTGCATACCCGTATCGTACCTGCACCCGTACCCGTATCCGAGTTTCATAGGTGAAGATGGTATGCGCTGATAAGAAAACTTCAAGGTTGAGGCGTTATGCTACCATGAGAAATGTTTTCTCCGTCCCTATTTATAAAAGATAATTTACAAAAAAAAACATAAATATAAGAACCTTTTAAAAAAAATTAGATGTATTTATTACTCTTTTTCCTAATATATCATTAATCAATACTATCAATTTGTCTTAAATAAGAAAAGTTAACATTGAATATATCTATTCATAAAAGGTACTTCATTCGTTCCAAGATGTAAGTAAAAATTAGTCAACATAAGTTGATGTATTTGGTAAAAAAATTGAATTAAATACATTAATTTTTGTTGACAAATTTTTGCTTATATTTTGGTAGAAATGAAGTACCTTTTATTATGCTGGCAAACTTTTTTTAATACCCGTGATTTTTGTTAGATAGTCTTATTGATGCTTTGAAAATAGTGTTTATTTTCAATACATAACAAAGTGTAAGTATACACTATCCCAACAAGTAATAAAGAGTAGGTAGAATATTGATTGAACGAGGATTGAAGTGGATAAGTTCTAATAATTTTCAAATGCTAAGTTTTGTTATTCAAGATCCAAAATGACAAATAATAAAGATATACATACATATATATACATACATATATATATATATATATGTGTGTGTGTGTGCGCGCGCGCGCGTGTGTGTGTGTGGGGTTTGCTAGAAGACACCTTTTATGAAGGTGTCTTTTAACAAGTTATTTTATGAGCATTTGCTAAAAGACACCAACTAATTTTTATGAAGGTAATATATATAGGGTTTTGCTAGAAGCCACCCATGAAGGTGTCTTTTAGCAACCCACACCTCAAGGTGTGATTTCCACTTT
>Ga0315913_1009355_pt1 | contig 11495 bp, 6 predicted proteins | sample MpolsnodulesMG_FD_207736 | JGI IMG/M metagenome (GOLD analysis project Ga0315913, IMG submission 207736) | Medicago polymorpha root nodule microbial communities from Los Angeles, California, United States - small nodules | ecosystem: Host-associated > Plants > Roots > Nodule | place: USA... | reverse complement strand
TGTAGGTTTGAAACAAACAAACACAAGAGTACTAAATGAGTATTGTCCTATTGAAAGGGGAAAAAATCTATGACATGCCATCCTTGTTTGTTACTAACTGAAGTTAAGATTTGTTGGGTGGCTGTACTTTTTTCAGCAGTTATTTCATTAACTATTTTATTATATCTTAGTCTATAGATTCCTTTCAAAATAACTTAAGGTATATCGAAATAAAACAGCTTCAAACTACTAGTTTCACCACCAATCAGCTACATAAATAAATAATGCATCCAAACTCCGTATAGCTTCTAGTTATGGACGATTTGTGTCACCACAACACAAGTTTTATCAGCTCAGATTAACACGTAGGTATTAGGAAGAAAAAAAATCAATTCAACAAACTTGTTCCTTTGCATAAACTAGTTGCATCAACTCACATAAAAAACCAAAAATAATTATTGCTGCATAGAATAGAGCTATAATTGTTCTCATAGCACTTATGTTGTTGTATCTAAATTAAGTACAATTCTATAATAATAACGTATACCGAAAAAGTTGGAGTCAATGTAACTAAAATAAGTTGAATATCAAAATAAGTAGAATATCAAAATAATCACGTCATAGCTCCTCGCCTTAGTGTAGTGACAAAGATCTTGCATTTGATTGCTCCTCGTACCGATCGGTACGTAAGGACAACCTCTATGTTCTCGATGTGCTCATCTAGATCTGAAGTCCCATCGTATGTGTCCATCTGGGATGGTTTTTCCAATCCGTGAGGGATTAGAGTTTCTTTGATGCGGCGAGTGAAGGGGCCATAAGTATAACGACCGCCTCGGGCATCTTGTTCATCATCAGGGCTGGATGAGGAAGAGGACCAAAAGCGTTTGTTTCGCCTTGGTGGACATCTTCTCGGGGGAGACCGCTAGGAGGGGAGCGCCTTGGTGACCTTCTTCTTAGTGACCGCAGTTCGCGGCTAGAAGTTCTCACGCTGACTGAGCGTCTGGGAGACCTAGATCTGGAACGGCGAGGCTTCTTCCCCTTCTGTTACGCGGTGGGGAAGGAGTGTCACGGATGTTGATCAGCTGCCTCTTTGAATAAACAATGAGTGTCACAGATGTGGATCAGCTGCCTCTTTGATTTTTCAAGTTCGGCAATGCGTCTGTTTTGCTCCTCAGCTAACGTTATTTGACGTTTAACCGTGCGGAGCAGGAGATTGATTTGTTAATCCATGGAATTATCGACCAGGCGATAAGAATTTTAATTATATTTGTTATATTATTGATAAAAGATAAAAATAATTTGTTATTATTTAAAAATCATATAGATTAAAATTGACACTGCGATAGCAAGAAGCAGTGTAATTAGTTTTTTGTTTGAGGGAAATTAGTAAAATTCGTTTTGTAATATGTCAATATATATATATATATATATATATATAGAGCTTCTTTTTTTTAATTCCCATTCATTCATTAATTCATTCGACCCCAATCGGCAGACAGAGAATATGGTAACCGATTGTTATTTACCCGACGAGTGTTTGGAGGCAGTGTTCGGATGTCTGAAGAACAACCACTGTTTGGAACATCTCTCTCTCGTTTCCAAACGGTTTCTCACCACAAGCAACGATTTCCGATCATCTCTCGTTATCTGTGATCTAACCCTTCCTTTCCTCCCCCGCCTCCTCCAGAGATTTCCCAACCTCACATCCCTCGACCTCTCCCAATTTCATGGTGACCTTGACGAGCTTCTCACCCATATATCACTTTTTTCTTTGGATCTTAGATCGCTCAATCTCTCCAAAGGATTCGTGATGCCCGTCAATGGGCTGCTAGCTTTGAAGAAAACTTTGATCTCTCTCAATTGCTCCAGGATGGCTCGTCTCGGTAAAACCAACCTGCCTCTCATCCTCAATTGTTTTCCTTTTCTCCAAGAACTCGACCTCAGTTACCCAAATTGTTATGTTAATCTTGAATTGAATGAACTGTCTTTGGCCCTTCCCAAACTCCGTAAGATTAATCTCTCTGGTCATTACATGTCAGATCTATCACTTTTTTATTTATGTAAGAACTGTGAATTTCTCCAAGAGATCGTTATGATACGCGTTTTTCATTTAACTGTTGAGGGGGTTGCTTCTGCTGTACGTGAGAGACAAGGTTTGAGGTGTTTGTCTTTCACCATCACTGAATCAGCATTATTAGCATTAGAACTGCCTCATTCACTTTTCACCTCGTCCTTGTTCAGTTTGAAGGGTTTGACTTGTCTTGATTTATCATTTTCTTGTGTCCCAGATAAGCTCTTCTTATCTCTTGCAGAGGAATGTCTTCCTTTGACGAGTCTTGGTCTCCAAGGTTGCTTTGGCTATACTTATACTGGAATCTTTCGTTTGTTATCTAAGTGTCAATCTTTTCAACATTTGAATCTTCAAAAGGCCGACTTTCTGGTTGATCAACATGTCGCTAGGTTGTCTCTGTTTCTTGGCAATTTGATTTCTATAAACATTGGTTTTTGTAGTAAGCTCACGGAATCAGCATTGATTGCTCTAGCTAAAAATTGTCCTTTACTCACCAATATAAACATGGAGGAAACTAGTATTTGCTACCTTTTTCCCAAATTTGGAGCTGCTTAATTTGAGCTCTTGTTATTATATATTTAATTGTGTTGGTAAAGTTTTAAGGACAGGTTTTAATATTAGACATTTGAGCTTAGCCTCCTCTTCCAGAGCAAAGTTACTTGAGATGAACTTTGCAGTTCCCAAATTAGAGGTATTGAACTTGTCCGGCTCCGCAACTGATGATGATGCGCTCTATGCAATTTCAATGAGTTGTTGTGGCCTATTGCAACTGAACCTAGAAAATTGTTATGATGTCACAGAGAAGGGAGTGAGGCAAGTGGTAGAAAAATGCACAAAGCTGAGGGAGATCAATTTGGGGGGTTGTCAAAATGTTGCTGGCAATGTTGTTTCTGAGATGGTACTTTCAATGCCATCATTAAGAAAAATAACAATTCCCCCTTTTTATCATCCCAGTGATCATGAAAGGGAACTCTTCTTGCATCACAGATGCCTTGTTTGCTAGTATTTTGGAAGTGCCCCCATTGAAGTATTAGATGTAAGATTTTACGTTCCACAGTTACTTCTTTGAGATTTCTTTAATTGTCAATTTATCTTTGTTGCATTTGCTTATATGATAAATGCCTAAGTAATTGTGTACCATAGTATTTTTCATAGGCAAAAATTCTTTCGAGCTCATTTATCTTATTTATTTGAAACATTTTTGTTGTTGTTTGAACATGTGGGTTGCCTTGCTAAGTGGATGTATATGCTGAGGTTGAGGTTTAAATGTTTTGTGTAGTTGAAGAAATGTATCTTTTTCACACACCTCTATTTATAGAAGTTGGATTAGAGATTACAAAGTAGTGGGGAAGTTGAGGAAGTCCTGGAATAATGGGAACATGGGTTATGGTAAGTGATATGCCGAGGTCATCTCATACGTGGCCGAGATCATTTCTTTCTTGGCTGAGCAAGTGGTTCTTGTGTAGATTTTTTATCTTTAAAACGTGCACAAATTAATCTTGGAATTATTCTTGGCTGAGCTAATGGTCCTGGAATTAGTAAAATTAAAACTTTTTTTTTTTTGTTATCAAAACAAAGAAATTCAAATAAAATAGTAAAGTGTTACGAATAAATAAGATAAAAATTCTGGATGATTTTTTTTTTTTTTTCCTATTTTGATGTAAGATCCTAATATGCTGATTTAGGGATGGTCATGGGTTAGATTTCGGTAGGATACATACGTGCAATTTTTTGAGAAAAAAAAAATGCCCCGTCTTAGTTGTGGGTTGCAATTTCAATACGAGTGAATAAGTGAAAAACCTCCCATACAATTGTAACTTTCGTCAAAAATCTTCCGATTTTTAAGAAACTTCAAAAACCATCCATAAAATTGTCAAATGTTAGTCAATTACCCCCTCCATTTGTTTTGGATGTTAACCCCTATGACATGGCAGTTAACTGTACATGTGGCACCTCTACGAGGACTGAATGTTATGCCACGTCATAGGGGGTAATTGACTTTTTTTTAAAAAAATTTGCTTTCTTTTTTAAAAAAAAAAAAGTGTAATTATAAAATAGCCAAATACCCCCTCAAATTTAACACTTATATGCAAATACCCCCCTCAAATTTAAAATTTATGTAGCAAATACCATCTTCAAATTTAAAACTTGCGTGTAAATATCTCCTTAAATTTAAAACTTATGTGCAAAATGCACTTTGAATCATTAGAAAGTTTTTAAGCTAACTCATTTTCGTAGATTTCGGGGGGGTGTTAACAAAAGTTACAATTTCGGGGTTTATTTTTGCCTATTCACTCGAAGTTGTGAAAACAACTTTTTGACTCCGGAGCTAGTGTAGTCCACGATCCCAAGTGGCTCGTTGGTGGAGGCATTTTTGCACCGACTTGTTTCATATTGTTAGTTTGAAGGAGAGTTTGCGTGTAGAATCGTTGAATGAGTCTGAACTCACATGTTTGGTGAGTAGAGCTTTCAAAATTTTCTCTACAAGTCAGGCCAAAATTTTGGTGTCTATGTTCTCACTCTTTTTATTGCACTAAGCCGCTAACGCATGTAAAGTATGACTGGTATGAAATTTTAATTTTGATTAAAATTAAGTATAAATGTTTGTGATTTTCAAATTATAAAAAACCATATTTATCTTTTTTCAATGACAACAGTAATTTAACAAATAGTATAATATAAATTCTTATCTTTTTTAATACCACCAACAATATAACATTAATATAGAGAAATTTGTTTAAGGTATAATTGGAATTATAAAAAATTCAATCCCTTCATATATAATATTGATAATATTGTTATCTTAATGGGATTTAATTTTTTTTAATTAAAATTTAGAATATTGGTGTGTGAACATTCACAATCAACAAACTAGAGACGAGCAAACAAAACTTGAACTCGAATCTTTAAAATTATCAAATGAACCCGTCCACCAAAATTGAAGCAGGCCCACTGACAAACAACTCACAACAAGGAAAACGGCAACAACAAGCATCAACGACCATCAAACGAGTTGAAACAAATGAGACATTTTGTCAAAATCTAATCTTCTATGTCCAGGCATGGACTAAGAAAGAGACGGAGAGGTGAAGCTCCATGGCAATGAAAAACCAAAATAAGCACCGAGCATGTGTGCCTTCAAAATAGACAAAGAGGTACTAGTGGAGGATTGAACCTAGTTGTTTTGACTGAAAATGGAGGAAATAAAGAAAGACGGCATCTAAACTATCAGTAAATCCAACGACTGGTAGTGAGTTGAATACGTGAGTGCAGAATTTCCCTAACTGCAAGCGATCTGCATCCATTTATAAAAGTTGTAATTTCTCAGAATAAAATTTACACACAACTTTTTTTTCCTCGTGTTGAAATTTTTTATGCCCAAAAAAAATATATAACTACTCAATTTGTTAAGGATATCCAAAATTTACCACACATATATGAAAATAATATTCCCCCGATAATAGGATTTCTGGGAAATTTAATTCCAAAGGTAATTTTTCAAATCTTCGAACAAATGCACCTTGAGTGTTGATAAATTGATAGAAAGATAGATAATATATTTTTGTATGTTTCATCACAAATTCGAGAAAGTCTTACGGTTACATGCCTAACTCACAGAGTTTCTCCATCAAAGTTGTTTCTTCTCGCTCGTTTCCACGCCTCTCACTACATCTTATGTCAAATTCTCACAAAGTTAACTAGAAGCAAACATGATTGTACTTGTGGTGAGTACAATAGTGAAATCTAGGGTTTAGATTGTTTATCAGATGCCTTAGGAATGATCCCAAGGGAGGTATTTATAGCCCTTGGTGGGCTTGCTTTTGCATGACTTAAGCTCCAAGTAAGTTGGGCTTTTGGTCTTTTGGGCGGCTTCCAGATGCTTCTAGAAGCTGGTAAAGATGGTGCCCTTAAGATGACGCGCCTAATCCTCCAGGGGCCTTCTAGAGGGTGTTTAAGCTCTTTTAAAGGGCTTTGAAGCCTTTAGGAATATAATGACGGTTCGCAGCCCCCAAGCATGAGACTTGGGACAAGGCGAAGTGATGACTAAGCAAAGCAGTCTAGATGATGCCTTAGAAGGGTGTGCCCGTTTTTATAGGTACCCTTAGGAGGGCTTTTAGAATTCCCTTAAAGGGTGTATAAACCCTTTGGAGTTAATCTGATGGTCCACAGCTCCCCAAGCACGAGTCTTGGGACAAGGCGAAGTGATGAATCTGTAGGTTTGATGGCTCCTATCCGTTATTATTGTGCTTCAGACGTTTTTTACGGGGCGGTGCCTTTCATAAGGGCATGCCCAGGCTTCAAGAGGTCTTCTGGAGGGCATTTGTGCCTTTTAGGAATGTACATGGTCCACAGCCCCCCAAGCACGAGTCTCGGAGTAAGGCGAAGTGATGATGATATCGAAACTTTATTCTTTTTAACACTTCTTCTTCTGTTCTTTGAATTTTGACTCTATATTTTGACGTAAAACTTTTCCTATTGAGTGACTTGTTAAGGCTTATGGCGTCCAAACATTCTTTTCTTTAGGAGTATTTGGAGTTAAACTCTATGTAGGTTTGCTCATATTTTTCCTTATGAAGTAGATATTTTTTGTGTCGAATTTTATTTTAGCGTTGATTTTTGACGTAGTGGGCTATGTTGGAATCTTTGCGAGAGGCCGCACTAGAGCCTCTTTGAAAAGGTTGACGTTCTGGGCGACTTGACTTTATCCGAGCCTTTTAAAGGGCATTGTTTAAGCGTTTTTTTGGCTTGCATAAGTGTAGAACTCGCCGTGTCAGAGCCTTGTACAAGGTTGACGCTTTAGGCTGTGCATAACTCACTGTGTTAGAGCCTTGTACAAGGTTGACGTATTAGGCTCGCTTGATTGTAGAATTCGCCAAGTCAGAGCCTTGTATAAGGTTGATGTTTTAGGCTCACTTGATTGTAGAATTCGCCAAGTCAGAGCCTCGTACAAGGTTGTTTTTATTTATATTCCTTGCCCCGTTTCCTGAGCCTTTTCTATTTATAGAAAGATCGCGTGTGTTTATCTCATAGTTGTTGATTTGTAGTATATTTCGTATTGCCTTTGGCAATTCTTTCTTTCTTTATTTCCCGTCATCTCGCAAAGTGAAAATTTTGAATAGAAACTGGGAATGTTGTCTTTGGCGTTTTATATATTGATCTGGTGGCGGCTTGATTTTCTTTTAAGTTAGGTGGGTTCGCATTGGCGTATCCAGGACCCTGAGTCAGGGGGTGCAAACTTTTCGTCATACAAAATTTTGATTTTTTTTCTCATAAGAAAGTCGTATATTTTAGTCTTCGAAATATCTCCGTTCTCACAAATAATCACTGCTATGAGGTCAATTTTGGTTCAACTTTTAAATTTTTTAATGTCTTTTTACGAACATTATTAAAAATAATATCAGTATGACCAAGTGGTTTAAAGATTAAACAATTATTTCATTAGTTCTAATATTAACCACTTTGAATTGAAGATGTATGAACCGTCAATACTTTCTTAAAGGATTAGGCGCCCTCCATAAGGGCCAGTCTTACATATTCACCACTTCGCATTGTCCTAAGACTCGTGCTTTGGGGGGCTATGAATCGTCATTATATTCCTAAAGACGTAAAAGACCTTCAAAAGGGCTTTTAGACCCTCCCAAAGGCCTCAACGCCCTCCAAAAGGGCCCTCAGACCTAAAGGCGCGTCCTTCCCAGGACGCCACCTTTATTCGCTTCTAGAAGCCTCTAGAACGCGCCCAAATACCCAAAGCACCCCTATTACTTGCTGCCCAAGTAACCACAAATCAGGCCCATAGAAGGCTATAAATACAACCCTTGAGAGCATTCTCAAAGAATCCAATAATCAATCTAAATCCTAGATTACGATATTGAACCCTAGTATCCCTTATTGTGCTTTTTACAAGTACAGTGTAACATCATCAATAATAGATCAAGATTTTTTTTTTAAAGGAATAATAGATAAATAATAGATAAAGATAGTAGCCATAATCTGGAAAGTGAAGAGAAAAAAGATGAGAAGAGGAGAAATCAAAGAGTGGTATCAACAAAAGAATATTATGAATAATATATATTAAACTTGCATAAGGAAGGTAGCACGCGTCTCAAAAGTTAGAGATCTTTGGGGTGTAAGTGCAAATATTTGAACTTAAGGTGCAGAACAATAAATCCAAGGTGGCCAGAATGCAAAAAAGTAAGGATATCAGTGTAATTTTTAGAAGTTCAGGGTGTGCAGGTGCACACCCTCATGCTACACTGGATCCGCCCCTGCGGGTTCGTCATAGCCCCTTTTTGGTTTCAGAGCCCCCTTTGAGGGTTGATTTAGATTCCAGAGCCCCCTCTGAGGGTTGGTTTAGATTCCAGATCCCCCTCTGAGGGTTGATTTTAGATTCCAGATCCCCTCTCTGACGATTGGTTTAGATTCCATATCCCCCTCTAAGGGTTGGTTGTAGATTCCAGAGCCCCCTCTGAGGGTTGGTTTAGTCGCCGTTTTTTAGTCATCGCTTTGCTTATGTCACTTGGTCGCCAATAATTTAAACAGGTGCAAACAATGAATGTCTTGAGAAAGTAGGGTGCCTCGTTAAAAACTTGCAAAACAAATCTCAAAGGTCGAGAAAGGTTAGAATAACTCCGTGTTTCATCTTCAAGCTCTTAATGGTGGGACCGTTGCTTCTACATTTCATTCTGGTGTGTTGTTTGGTGAGTTCTTCCTTTTGTTTAATCTTGTCCTTGGATGGCTTGTTTGCCTCTCAAACCTTATTTATCTGAAATATAACATTACTTCCGAACTTTCAAAATAAAGGAGTTTTAATCATACTCAATCCTATTTAATGAGAACTAATTACTCGTTGTCTTGCTCCTATTTAGCTTGCTTACGTTATTTATTCCTCATTCTCTCCTCTTCATTCTCCTACTAGGAATAAACATCTTATTCGATTTTACTCTTTTTGGTTCTCTTACTAACTTGGGACTATCTCGCCCATTAACTTATCATCCTCCTATTAAATCCGAACTAACTCGCTCACTCCATTATTCTCTATGTATTTACTTCCTCCTATGAAGTTGGAACTAAATATTTTGCCCAATTTTATTCTTCTACGTGGGTTTGGTGCTTTTAATCCATTATTTATGTTTTTACTAAGCAGTTAGTTCAGTTCGTAAAGTAAGTGGTACATGAGAGGGTTCCCAGGAAAGAGAGGTGGGTCACTTGGACCACTTAAATACCAAGGCTTTCCTCGCCAGAATCTTTCCCGTGTGGCCTTTTCACAAATACTACATTTTACTTTTGCCAGAGAGAACTTACAGTAGTTTTCACTCTATTTAAATTCATAATACTTCTTTAATTATCTTGTGTTCTACTCATCTTTCTTTTTATACTAATTTGTTACTAACTCGTCCACTTTATTTTTTTTCTACTCCTATTCGTGATCCTCTTAAAATTGAGTTAACTCGGTCATCTTTCACTCACTCTTCTTTTCTTAAAATCAAAACTAAATCTTTATTCGATTCTATCCCCTTTCTTCGTTCTCGCCTAAAATTGGAACTTCCTCTTCATTTAAAGTTCTTTTTCTCTCTCCGCTAACTCTCCCATTAGATTAAATGCAAAATACTCAGATATAAAGTTGTTCTACGCGCATAACGATCGAAAAGATGAAACTTGATTGTTCGTTTTCTCTTGAGTCTCGAGTGATGTTGTTACGGTTGCACAGTATTCCCTTGGAGTGTTCATCCGACTACATGGTTCTTAGGAATTGACATTAATATATATTGATAAAGTTTGTTAGAGAACATTCGAATGTTAAGGGAAATAGGTTGACATCGATATCCTGTTATCATAAATTATTGGAGAGTAACCGAATATTGAGAGAATATAGAATTATATGCTCGTGTGCTTGCAAGTCAATCAAAAAATTTAATTAGTTGTAAAAATACAACAAGGTAATTGAAGTTCAAATATTTGGAAGAGAAAATATGATTTGTAGAAAATCATAAAACAGCAAGCACGTTTAGATTAATGTCAGTAATTTTTCCAGCTTCATATTCCAACGAAAGGAGTGGAATTGCTCATAATAAACAATGAGTGAATAGGAAAAAAACCTCCTGAAATTGTAACTTTCGTCAAAAATCCCCTGACTTTTAACAAACTTCAAAAAAACCCCTGGAATTGTCAAACGTTAGTCAATTACCCTCTCCGTTTGTTTTGGTTGTTAAATGACTATTTGTTTTTTTTGCTTTCTTCATCTTCTTCCTTCCACTTTTTTCATCATCTTCATCAATATTCATAAAAAATCCAGAAAAAAATTAAGAAACAACAACCATTAACAACATCATCATGAATATTATTGTTAATGGTTCTCATTTGTTTCTCGCTAGAAACAACTTTCAAGGTTGATTTTTAATTATGTCCACCACCTCAGCACGGTTCGTGATATGATAATATCATGAAAGCATAATAATATTAATAGCCAACACAATTAGTGAAATCGGAGCTTGATTTTGTATTTACTAATTGGTATTTAAATTTTTTACTCCAATTACCCACATGCTACTACGGTAAAGAACTTCAATTTTGCCATGTATCAAAGAAAACACTACACGTAAATGAAGGACCAGAGATATGCCATCAAATGGACACATAATAGCATACCTAAAGAGTGAAGTAATATATGTTGTGGTTGATATAAAAAAGACATAGAGTTCAAAGTAAAGTATTAGAAGAATTTGCCAAGTAAAATAGATGTGAAGTTAAAATTATTGTAATTAAAAAAGGTTAAAAAAAATTCCCACGCAAATAATATAATACAAAAATTATTTGGATTCCACGAAAATAAATTACATGGGATAACAGGAGGAAACTCAATGACTTTTATAATGCCTTTAACTAACAAATTAGATGGTGCTTGAAACGAAGAAGTGTTGTTATAGCTTGCTACTATGGCAATCAATCGTTTATATAAATTATTATTTAAATAAAACCAACATTCATGTAACAAGTTAAGAATGTGTAACTGGTATATGAATTGAATAAGGCATGATTTCATAGGTTACAAGTTTAGAAACGTAGCATAGATGTCTTTTTTTTTATTCTCCAAAAAATATGTCTTTTTTTTTAATTGTGCATTTTACTGTTTTAAAATAGGCTTAAACGCATTTTTGGCCCTCTATGTTTGTCATGGTAGCAATTTTGGCCCCCTATTAAAAAAAATCACTTTCCAACCCCCTAACTTTGCCCCCTTTTGCAAATCATAGGTCCCCTCTGATTTTGACCTGGTTAAAGGTAATTGTGTAATTTAAAATAATAAAAAAAGAAAAAAGAAATTAGAAATAATTAATAGCCTTATGATTAAAAATCAATGGTCAAGATTAAAAGAACTCACATGCTCCCTCTCTTAGCTAATTTTTCCTCCTCCACTCATTACTTCCTCATTTTCTCTTTCTTTCTCCAA
>Ga0315913_1009350_pt1 | contig 11500 bp, 5 predicted proteins | sample MpolsnodulesMG_FD_207736 | JGI IMG/M metagenome (GOLD analysis project Ga0315913, IMG submission 207736) | Medicago polymorpha root nodule microbial communities from Los Angeles, California, United States - small nodules | ecosystem: Host-associated > Plants > Roots > Nodule | place: USA... | reverse complement strand
ATTTTGGTGGAGACAACTTTGGCTTTGTGGATGTGGCACTTGTTCCATTGTTTTGCATGTTTTATACTTATACTTTTGCTGGCAAGTTCATTGATGATGAAAAATATCCCACTATCACTTCTTGGGCCAGAAGGTGTACTCAAAAAGAGAGTGTATCTAAGGCTATTCCTCAAGAGGAAAAGCTGAAGCGATTTCTAGATGAGAATAGACTTTTACATCGTGGAGATTAGAGGAAAGAACTAGGTGGGAGGGAAATATTTATTTTCTCTACCGGGAATGATATTCAACACCGATCTTTTCCTACATATGCGACACTTGGTTAATCACATTTAAAAATATGGTTAATTCAGTGAATAGATGGTTAATTAAATTCACAATGAAAATTGTGGTTAACTCAACTACATAACTAGTGACAATTTCACAATTTTCAAGGTGATCAAATTAATCATATACTCAACTGATTCAACCGTAACTTTGCATGTGATTGACCAGGTGTCGTTGGTATAGGGAAAATAAGATTTCCTTGAAACATTTTCGTTTCTCTACTCACTTGTTTATTGTAAACTGTAGTTGTATGGCTCTGTCTTCAAATAAGACTTTGAATTATGACTGCAGCCATAACTGTAACTATGAATGCAGTAGCAGTTATGAGTGGTAATTTAAAGTAATGTTTCATAATAATAGCATAACAAACTGGCATTTAGGTTTGCCATTGGTTTTGCTATTTATGTTCTTCTGAATGAATGTTTTTATTTGAAGCATAGTGTAACCTTCTCCTTTTTCTTTAACTTTTTTGTCTAATTGTTTTAGTTGATGTAGATCAAAATTCCATAAATTCATACTTTAGGTTTAATTCAAAATATATCAGATGACAGAACACAAATTTCACAATTCTTTTAAACCATAATGAAGTAATCAAACCCTACCAAACAAACTCAAGACAAAACCACACAACCTTGTTACAACAAACTCAAAGTCCCTCTAATCAAAACCAAGTGCTTTCTTCTCATCAGGAAGAGTTTTTGACACATTATCTTTCTCCATGCATCTCTTAGTCAAATCCATATGCTTAGGATACTCCACTTCAAACTTGAAATTGCCATTAGTCTCAAAAAGTATAAAACCAGCTATAAAAAGGGATCAAACCAGTATGAACTTGCATTACCTGATTGCAAATCTTTCAAATCCGAGCACGCAGGCAAAATACTAGACACAGTCATCGGATCCTGTTTCACGGCGAGAGCCTCCCAGGGAAATCCACAACTAACATAGCACGAGGACAATGAGCTTCAAGTAACCACGTCTTTAACAACCAAATCATCAAAAACATGTCTAGCACCCTCATCAGATTTACATTTACCATAGGCATGAATCAATGCATTTCCTCACTATATATCAGGAGAAAATGATGAATATCATTTCAAATTATGATGAATATACGAGAGCGTGAGCAAGTCAATGGAGTAAAAATGAGAGTAAAATTTTGGCATTGTTTGATTGAAGATTTTTCTTAAAATAGATAAAAGATAAATAGATTGATTGATGTCCTCTAAGGTGTAGTTCAATGGTATGAGTTGATACAGTGAAAATATATTAAGAAAGTCTAGGGTTCTATCTCTATTGCTAGCAGCATTCACCCTCCAAGTTCCAAATGTTATACTGTAGACACAATCAAGTGTCTAGAAAACCATTATAAAGTAATCAAATCTAACAAAACAAACACAACAGAAAAGTACATAAGACCTTATTATAATATCTTATCTTATTTAATCAAAGCCAAGTGCTTTCTTCCTGCTCACAACATAATCATACACCTTCTTCTCATCAGGAAGTGTTTTTGTAACACTCTCTTTCTCCATGCATCTCTTGACCCAAGCCATGAGTTTAGGACACTCCACTTCAAATTTGAAGTTGCCATAAGTCTCAAAAGTGTAAAACCAGCTGTAAAAAGGGATCAAACCAATATCAAGAAATCCAAACGTAGCACCACCATAAAAAGGCTTGTCACCCAAGGTTTCCTCTAGTGTCTTAAAGATAGAGATCAACTCCTTCTTTCTTTCCTCATACTCCTCCCCTTTTGAAAGCCACATTGTTCTCCAAGTATCATACACCTACATTCAAGATAAAAAATGATAGTTTGTATAGAAAACAAGCCGTGTAGTCGTACTTGACTATAATCTTTGCAGACAACTTAATTAAACGTTTATATTATAGCATAAACAGTTATTATAGAATGTTTATGTATATGATATTCCTACAACAAGATAAAATAAAGTCAAAGAAGTTATATGATGTTTTCATAAATCTTGGAGAGTTTATGAAAATAAGTCAAAAGCAACCTATCCGCCTCTCATAAGTTATTTTGGTAAATTCTACCAAATAATCTCAGAAGTGTATATGGCAATAGATACACTCAAATACGTCAAACCAAACAATACCCATGAGATTTAAAATCTTGGAAATAAGGTAACAAAAAAAGTCAAACAACACCCCAAAAACACAAAATTTACCAAAAAGCAAATACATCAACAAGAAAATTCAATTTCAGATGCTACAAACTGGTGGGTCATGAGGGGAGTCATGGGAGACTACCCACATCTTGGTTTGAGCAACAGAGAGACACCACATTTTTACCCAAAATTCTAAGGCTTGAGGTTCACTTATAAAGTGTTTAGTCTCCATTTTTCTATCCGATGTGGGACATATAGTTAATCACAATTGCACACAACACAAACAAGAGAATGAAATTGAATTTCCAACCTTGGATCATGGCAAATATAAAACACCTAAAATCAATCTCAAACTTTTGAACAAAACCCACCAACCTAAACATCAATCTCAATATTATGAACACAACCAACCAAAATTAAGAATAAAAATTATAGGAAAACAAACAAAAAATGTCACCTTTTTGTCAATATAATCAACCCAAAATCTAGCTTGAGCTCTCTCACACGGATCAGAAGGCATGAATGAAGCTTTATCATTCCAAACTTCATCTATGTACTGCACAATGATTGCAGATTCACAAATTGGTTTTCCATTATGGATAAGAACTGGAATCTTCTTGTGAATTGGGTTCCTCTGAAGTAGTAAAGAACTCTTATTTCTTAGATTTTCTTCTTTGTATTCATATTTAACACTCTTTTCAGCTAATGCAATCTTAACTCTCATCCCAAACATGCTAACCCATGTATCCAAGAGAACCACCTCGTTTGCCATGATTGTTGAGGATCACCAAATCCTATGTGAATTAAATTAAGTTGTCAAGTATGTATTAGCTAGAACTGGTTTGTTATAATGTTTAATCAGAGGCTAATATTTTAAAGTTTGTGATCGCATGTGATTAATCAGTCTGCAGTCACAATACTCAGTCAACAAATCGAGGAATAAAAATTGAAGGATAGGTTAGGGAGTCCACGCATTAAACGAGGGTTAGCCATCCAATTATAAAGTCATTTTCGTACTTTAATTATTTAAACTTCTTTTTGAGATAAGAATCTTTATGCAAGTGTATGTTTAATTTAGTTAGTAAGGATATCGCATGTTTAAATTACGATTCTTCGACTTATTTATCTTAAGCGTTGATCTTTAATTATTAGGCAAAAAATGTGTATGCTTATCGGTCAAAGAAAGTGGGGCTCTCAATGGATACTTTAAAACAAGATCATTCTATAGTTTTAGTAGCGACCGTGTTGGTGATTTCAAAAATAACGGAATCATTTCAGAGCCAAAAGTTGTAACTCTTCACCAAGAGTTCTAATTCTTCATGGAAATCATTCATATATATTGGAACATTATTATTTACTAATAGATAATGAACCATAACATTGATTCAAGTCAAAAATCTGATGTATATGATCAAAACATTTGGCAAATGGGTGCTTAATGAACCATAACATTGATTCAAGTCAAAAATCTGATGTATATGATTGTCCATTAAAACCTTTTGAAAATGAATGTTTCCTCTCATGTGAAGGGTCATATAATGCACTATAAATGTTTGGCATTTGGGCATCAGTTTGAACACGAATTTTGTTACATTAACAACATAATTCTCCCTTATTCTTTTACTCTAAATCATCCATCAATTCTCTAATGCATGAGTGAATTGCTGAAACCATAAATCTGTAAAATATTGTTAAGATACGCTTGGTGTGACTGTGCAATACACATCAAGGAACTCATAGTATCCTGAAAGGGATTCGCTGGTCAATCCTATTGCATCAAATATTCAGTTATTGGTGGGGGCAAATCGAACCTAAAGGTTAGTGTGGCAACCCCATCCTTTTGAGTTTTAAGTGCATAACCATTAAACTTTTAAGATTTCAAGTGCAGCAGTCTCTTTCCAACAATCAAGTTATATAACAATCTTTAGGTTCGATTTTGTGACTTATTTATGATTAATTAATGGCTGCAATTTTTCGGAGAGATGAATGCTCACATTCTGATCCATGACAATGGTAAACGGTAAACATATTCCTTTTATAAATATATGTTTTGGTTGATGTTCTAAATTTATGGATAATATCTCAAATATTTGTTTATGTTAAATTTATATGTGGTAGTAGATACATACATGCATGTTTGTTTATGCTAAATTTAGAAACTATTCAAGTATGTGAATTTTGAGAAATGAAAATACATGGAACCAGTACGCAGTTTGCATTATTGACAATTTCCACGAAAGTCTTTAGGACTTTAAATAGTCATGTTGAGTTTGCATGAGATTAAATTGATTACGTAAATATATGACATGCTTATGAAATGGGGAGGCCTAGATTACCCTCTCTTATCTAGGGGGTAATTACCCTTTCAAGACATCAACCAATCAAAATGTAATATACATATGCAATATTAAATGTTAAATAAATAAGTCATTTTTTTTAAAAAAAAAGTCAATTTTAATTCTAAGGTAGTAACTTTTAATACTTTTAATTTTTATTTAATTATATTTAGGTGTTCAATTTTATTTAATTTACACTGTAGGGCTTATAACAATTAAAATTTCACATCAAATTTTTTTCATCTGGATTTCTTCCATTCCAAAACCTAGAACACCAAGAAGTGAGAACAAAAATTTCTTCTTCATTATTCTTCCCCAACAATCATTTCTTATTTCTTCTTCATTCTTCTTCAACTCCCTTCAACAACTACCCACTCATCACACTCTAACACTGCTCTGCATAGTTGAATGCACAATGTTTCGAGTTATACACACATGTGAGTATTTTGATTGTTCAATTTATTAATTGAATTTAATTTGATTATTTTTAATAATTCTGATTATTTTCCTTTATTTAAAACAGTTTATGAGTGCGTTGAAGAATGTGGAGCTGTTAGCAAAACATGGCAGTGATTGTGGGCCAAACAACTGAGAAAATTGTTCCAACCATTTTTTAATGTTGTTTCTTTACCCATAATTTGGAGTTTTTTTTTCCAACTATGAAAGATTTTGTTTGCTTATTTTGATCTTCTGTGTTGAATTGACATTTTGTTTGCTTGTTTAAAGCTTCTTAGATTGAATTGGATTGGAGAATAACTGGGTTTCGGATTTTGTGTGCCACTGTTATGCATTTGGCTTTGATTTTTATTTTTTGAAGGAAGGAATTGTTGTCTATGTCAATATTTTTTTACTGTAATTAATCATAAAAATTGAATCAATTATAACTAGAAAAGTTATTGACTGAATCCAATATTAATGTAGATAATTTTATAATTTCGACAAATCACAAATTTTATAATTTTGGATTATGTTAACATGTGTTCTTCTGTCTCGGGTGAACTTTAGTGAGACTTTACATGTGATCAATAAAATTTGTGTGTGTTTGTTTTGTTTTTGATAAATGTTTACTTACAGTTACACTTGACTTTTGTTCTCAATCAGATGAACTACGTATAAGCTTGACTTGAGATGGGTCAAACTATGACTACTTAAGTTTTTGACATATATTTGACCTTTCGTCTAGCTAGTGTGGACTATGGTGAGGTTTTACTTTGTATCAATCTAACTTTGTTATGTTTTTTTAAAAAAAATTGTTCGACCTTTCTTCTTAGTTGGATGAACTAAAAGTAAAGTTTGATTGAAATCAATGAAACTATGGTTAATTTAGTTTTCGATAAATATTTTTGATCAGATAGACTACACGTAATCTTGACTTGAGACTAGTCATGGTTAACTATGTGTTCAACCCATGTCTAATTTTGTTATGGTAAACCATATCCAATGATTAAACTGTGTAACCTATTGATAAAGGCTTGTATTTGTCATCCCACTGTCTTTGGTTCAACTCACATATGTGCCAATTCTTGAATTTTTTTTTTTCTGTGCTCTATTTCCGCCCTTGTATTGTATTCGACTAAACAAGGATTGACCAATTTAAAATTGAGAGATATCTTATTTCCCTATAAATCAGGTCAAATTACATCTCTCTCCCCCAAATTGTTTTGTAACAAAAAGCAGTTAAATATCCACTCATTTAAGACACAAATTTGGAATAGTAATCATTAAATTAAAATCGCTATTTTTACTCTATTTTATTCCAATATTTGTTCTCCTTATAATTTCCCTTCTTTACTGCATTTACATTACTTTTAAATACCATTGCTATACCAAAATCTGGGGCGTTCTTTGTCTCCATTGTTTGTACATCTCAGTGAATCAGTGTATTTGCAAACTTTATTCGGTATGGGCAACAAAAGAAAACAAACACAAAATGACACTGAATAAAGATCAACCGATTTCGTTACGTTTCCTCTATCAAAACAAACTGATAATAATTAAAAGCACAATAAAATATAAAGTAATAATCCATTTGCCTTTCTTCTTGCTTATGCAATGCCTTTCTACTATAGTACACTACACATGGATTTCTTCTTCTTATCTTTTTAAGAGAACATTGAACTCTATGAATTTATAGATCAATTAGCACATATTAACTATCAATCTCATATCAAGAATTCAATGGATCAAACTACCTGGAAAAAAAAACTAATTATACCTTAATTTTTTATTGCAATATAAAGTAGTATAATTGGTAGTAGCATAAGGTCAAACGGTTCGGCAAAATAAGCCCTTATTTTGTAGGCATTGAAGCATGATAATCGATTATGATCTCAATGTTCCTAATAACACGGTTTTGAAAAGCGACCATTCTCACGATGTCTGGAATCAAACGGACGACGACGATTCTCACGATAATTGGAAACTGCGGCAGCTTGTAACGACATAATTGAACAATCAAAATGGGAAGAAGAATGAAGAAGAAACATGAAGTGATCATTAGGGAAGAATAATGAAGAAGAAATTTTTGTTCTCACTTTCTTGGTGTTCTAGGTTTTGGAATGGAAGAAATTCAGCTGAAAAAAGTTTGATGTGAAATTTTAATTGTTATAAACCCTACGGTGTAAATTAAATAAGATTGAACACCTAAATATAATTAAATAAAAATTAAAAGTATTAAAAGTTACTTTATAATTAAAATTGACTCTTTTTTTTTAGAAAAAAATGACTCATTTATTTTGACATTTAATGTTGCATATGTATATTACATTTTGATTGGTTGATATCTTGAAGGGGTAATTACCCCATAAACAAGAGAGAGTAATCTAGAAAAAACCTTATGAAATTTGGTTTATGTTTTCGGCAAAAATATTGATTGTAATAAAGTATTGGAGTTGCATTAAATTAATTTGGTTGCGTATATAAGTGAACTTGTTTTCTAATATTGTGAGTACATAGTGATATTGCTTACATGATATATATAGTTATTACTGCAATTTATATTGTGATCAATAAATAAGTTTGATTCAAAATTAAATGGCTACACTAAAATCACTAGACTTTGGTTTATTGTAATATCGTTCTGTCTAATTGTTAAGTTTGTTTATCCTGATATTACGAATAATTTGAGATGTTTTGAATTATTGTAAGTTGGTAAATGTTCATGCAAAAAAAGTAATAGAAATTATTAATGATTTTGGTTCAGTGTTTATTTTCTTATTGTATTTATTTGGATTAACCTTTGAACATTTTAAACATGAAACTTGAATTTAATAGAATGAATTTCTGATACATGTTTTATTTATATGAAAACTAAGATCAAAATGTATGTGTTATATTTAATTTTATGTGGAGTATATGACTTGCATGTTGACTAAAATTCCATGACAACCTTTTAAAAGTATTAAAAGAAGTTCTAGGATGCTAGATTTAATTCATTGAGATATATGTGATTTACATGGTTGGCCCACCATTGGTGGTAAAAAGTATTTTGTTACTTTCATTGATAATTGCACTCGATTTTGTTATGTTTATTTAATGCATTCAAAAGATGAAGTCTTAGATAAATTCAAAATGTTTAAAGCACAAGTAGAACTTCAACATGAAACTTTCATTAAATGCTTCAGAAACGATAGGGAAGGAGAGTTCTACCATCCGAGTTATTTTCAATCCACCGGTATTGTGCATCAAGTTACTGCACCCTACACCCCCACAACAAAAAGGAATAGCATAAAGGAAGAATATGACTTTGGTAGAAATGGTTAATCCAATGTTGTCCTATTCTGGATTATCTAAAGGATATTGGGGTGAAGCAATGCTAACAGTATGTTACATCCTCAATATGGTTCCAAACAAAAGGAACAAAATAACCTCATATGAACTTTGAAAACAAAGGAAGCCAAATCTTAATTATTTAAAAGATTGGGGTTCTAGAGCAATTGTGAAAGTGCCTGAACCAAAAAGAAAGAAATTAGGTGAAAGAGGAATTGAATGTGTATTCTTAGGCTATGCAGAAAATAGCAAAGCATATAGATTCTTGGTTATTGAATCGAATGACTCATATTCTGTTTATACAGTAATTGAGTCAAGAGATGCAATTTTTCAAGAAGATAGATTTAACTCAATTTCTTATCCCAAGGATATTGTTCATTCTAATGTACAAAATTTAGAAAACAATGAATCTAATGTAGATAGATATATTGGATGGTTCAGAACTTATAAGAACTAAGAGGATCCGGATAGAGAAAGATTTTGGATTCGATTTCTTCATGTTTCTTGTAGAAGGAACAGGTAAATCCATAATGTAGTTATGGACCAATTTGCTTTAACCTTGAGAGTCATCCGACAACATATGAAGAGACTATAAAGTCTCAAGATTCGGCTTATTGGAAAGAAGCTATCCAAGAAGAAATGAATTTAATTATGGGTAATAAAACTTGGAAAGTGGTAGATCATCCATCTGGATCCAAACTAATAGGTTGTAGATTTCTGCTCTTCCCCCAACACATTTTGCTCGCGCCCAGCATGATTTTCAAATATACCCTTGGGTGAGTTAAGTCACGTTGTGTGACTTAACTCACGCACCACTGGCCTGTGCGCGAGTTAACTCACGCAAATTGGCTGGTGGTCAGAGCTGAAGAACAAACGTTTTTTGGTCTTTGGTCAGGTTTTCAACATTCAATTTACACGTTTTTAACTACTTTTACACGTTTTTTTGACCACATTTATGGTAGATACAAACTAGGTTATCATTCCTACCTATAAATACCCTCACAAACTTCCTCTATTCCTCACATTATCTCCTCCCACTCTCTCCACCTCTTTCTCTTCTTCTTTTTTGCTTCTATAGTCTCTAGGGTCTTTATACCCCTTTAGGTATATAGTAGTAGCTCTTGGGGGAAATAGTGGTCGGTCGAGTTGGGGAAAAAGACATCATCCCTTGAGGTAAAATTTGGTTTGCTTCCTTTTACTCCCAAAATCTTTTTACCGTGGGTAAAAAGAATCATAATTGGGTATAAAAGGAACCAAATTTAAATTTACCTCAAGGGATCTTGATGTCTTTTTCCTCAACATGACTAATCACTATTTTTCCCAAGAGCTATTGCTATATACCAAAGAGGGTAAAAAATAACTTTTTATCCCAAGAGGATAAAAAGATAATAAGTAGATTAATGAATTCAAATAAATTATTGTAATGTTTGAATGATATTAATAAAATGAGAGTTATATTTATTAATTTTTCTTTTTATTTGTTATTATATTTGCATTTATTTTATGTTTATGATTATGTATTGAATAAATAAATATTGAATAAATAAAATCGAATTTATTTTCTAATTTTGTATTTAATGAATAAATAAATCAGAATAAATATTTAATTAGAATAAAATTGAATTTATTTTCTAATTTCGATATTATTTTAAGTGCATAAATAAATTAGAATTTATTTTCTAATTTCAAATTTATTTCAAATGCATAAATAAATTAGAATATAGCAAATAAATAATTTAGAATAAAGTAAACAAATAATTTAGAAAACAAATAATTTAGAATAAAGTAAATAAAATATTTGAGAATAAAGTAAATAAAATAATTTGAAAATAGTAAATAAATTATAAAAAAAAAAGCCACTATGCGCCACTTAACTCACGTCATTCAACTTAACTTGCGCATTATTTTACACTTGCGCTAGTTAACTAGCGTAGGGGCATTTTGGGCATGACTGCAGGGCGCGAGTGTTTTGTACTGGGGGAAGAGCAAAAATCTAGGTTGTAAATGGATCTTTAAAAGAAAAATGAAAGTGGATTGTACAATGGATCTTTAAAAGAAAAATGAAAGTGGATTGTACCATTAATAAATTCAAGGCTAGACTAGTGACCATAGTTTATTACATTGGAGAACAATACATTTGAACCCCTTTGTGACCATAGTCATGTGAACTGGCTGCTAAAAGCTGGAACAACTATAGGAACAATATACATTAAATTGAATTAAAGAAAACAATTAACTGCTAAATAGTGTGAGTTATTTAGTTATAGATCAAATATATATAAGTGTTCAACTTAAAACAACCATAATAACATTCATCACTCCTCTGTACAAAATGCCATATTGTAGACACACTCAAGTGTCTAGCAAACCACATGACACAATCACACAATATCTTATTGCAATATCAAATTTAATAACTAGCAAACATTATTAATTTGATTCACTAAGTCCTGATCTCTAATCCAAACCAAGTGTTTTCTTCATGCTCACAACAAAATCATACACCTTCATTTGATCAGGAAGAGTTTTTGAAACACTCTCTTTCTCCAAGCATCTCTTGGCCCATGCCATAAGCTTAGGACACTCCATTTCCATTTTAAAGTTACCATATGTCTCATAAGCATAAAACCAGCTGTAAAAAGGGATCAAACCAATGTCAAGAAACCCAAAAGTGGTACCACCGTAAAAAGGCTTGTCACCCAAAGTTTCCTCTAGTGTCTTAAAGATAGAGATCAATTCTTTCTTCCCTTCCTCATGCTCTTTCCCTTTTGAAAGCCACATTTTCCTCCAAGTATCATACACCTACATTCAAAATCAATAATGATTTTAATTTCTTTTTTATTTTATATTTGATCAAGAATGATTATTTAGATAAACAATTTAATTAAAAGCTTATAGCATAAACACTTATGTATACGTTATAACAAATGATAAAATAAAGTCAAA
>Ga0315913_1009346_pt1 | contig 11504 bp, 8 predicted proteins | sample MpolsnodulesMG_FD_207736 | JGI IMG/M metagenome (GOLD analysis project Ga0315913, IMG submission 207736) | Medicago polymorpha root nodule microbial communities from Los Angeles, California, United States - small nodules | ecosystem: Host-associated > Plants > Roots > Nodule | place: USA... | reverse complement strand
GTTGAGGTAGAGAGTGAAAAGCCACAAAGTGAGAAAGTTGTAGTAGAGAGTGAAAAGCCTAACATATCACCACCATATGAGCCAAAAATTCCTTTCCCGTAAGGGTTTGATAAGTCCAAGTTAGATGAGCAGTTTAGGATATTTATTGAAATCATTCAAGACAAATTGCCATCTAAACTTAAGGATCCATAGAGTTTTACCATACCATGTGTCATAGGATCCGAGACTATAGAAAAAGCCATGTGTGATTTGGGAGAGAATGTCAGTTTGATGTCATTGTCCCTTTGTGAAAGATTGGGTATAGGGTAGAGAAACCTCTTGATTGTCAAGCTAATGACTTTAAACGAGCGCTTCGTGGGAGGCAGCCCACAAGTTTAATTGCTTTTATTTTGCTTGTTTTGTGTTGTTTTAATTTGTTTTGTAGGTATTTGTCCAAATATGATGCAAAAAAATGAAGAAAATTGAGCCTAGCATGACTAGAAGCTTGGCACGGCCCGTGCCTGTGATGGCACGCCCGTGCCTGTGATGGCACGCCCGTGCCTGTGACCTAGCCAAAAATCAACCATTTTTCAGAGAGTTGGCACGGCCCGTGCCTGTGGTGGCAGAGTCGTGCCATGGTCCCAAGCCTTCTTTTACCAATTTTTTTCTTTCTTCTTCTTCCTTCATTCTGAAACACAAACTTCCCTCATCCTTCAACTTCTCTCTCTAAACCTCCATAACATCAACCTTCAAACCTCCATATCTATCTTCATTCATCATTCCAAACATAAACCACCAATCAAAACCAACTTTCATCCATACAAACACCAAATTCGTACACCATTAAACCCTAACCCAAAAACCAAAACTTCTTCACCAATCTCCATCATTCAACTCATAAACCTCACTTAAACCCAAACTCCATCACTAAACCAACCCTTCCCACACCCAAACCCACACCGAGTCAAATTAAGGTCAATGGCTTTATTGTATCCTCCTCTTTCTGGTTTCACGACTGGAGCCCCCATGACTTTATTGGATCGGTTGTCCCTGTTATTGACATTCATGATCTCCATCTTTCAGTTAAAGATGTGTTCACATTTAGCAGGCGGCACACTCAGGCTCTCTATACCACTCTCCCTCCGACAATAGTGGATTCCATAAATAACACTCATATGAATTTCAATGATATGGTGGACGATGCTTTCATATGGAGCCACAACAAAAATGGCGTCTACACCACCAAAAGGGGGTACTCATGGCTTCTTCACAATTCGACTTCCTCCTCAATTACTCCATCTCATTTATCTTGGTCTTGGATCTGGAGTTTGAAGATTCCTGAGAAATTCAAGCTGCTAGTTTGGCTTGCGTGTCACAATGATATACCTAATTTATCTTTGTTGCATCGCCATAATATTGCGCCTGCTGCAACCTGCTCGAGGTGTGGAGAAAATGAGGAAACTGTTTTGCACTGTATTTGGGACTGCAGGTTCTCTTCCGTCATCTGGCAGAAACTCGGTTTCATAAATCAGGAGTTCTTCTCAGAAAACTGTGCGCATAATTGGTTAAAAAATAATGCAAATGGCATTCGTCCCTCAACCTTCCTTGCCGGCCTATGGTGGATATGGAGACACCGTAATTTGATGTGTCTTAGCCATGAAACTTGGTTTCTCACTCGGCTGAGCTTTCTCATTCACGACACAGCTAGTTCCATAGATGCCAGCTTCCAAACCGCGTCTGCCAATCATCAAGACCACATGTTTCGATGGAATAACGAAAATTTCAGCTGTCACGTGCTTAATGTGGACGGTAGTTGTTTAGGTGTGCCTATTCGAGCTGGTTTTGGTGGGATTATTCGTAATTCTGCAGGTTTCTATCTCTCGGGATTCTCCGGATTCATCCCTATTTCAACTGATATCTTGTTTGCCGAGCTCACCGCAATTCAATGGGGCCTTCGTTTAGCTGTGGAAATGGGCAAAGAAGAATTGGTGTGCTATTCAGATTCCATGCCCTCCATAAGACTCCTCACTGGTCATGTTTCGAATTATCATGTTTATGCTGTTTTAATCCAAGAAATAAAAGAACTCTTGTCCTCAAGAAACTTCATCGTTCGTCATTTCTCCGTGAAGGAAACCAGTGCGCTGACTACATGGCGAAACTTGGGGCCAACTCCAATGAAGATCTTTCTACTCATGCTACTCCTCCGAGCGACCTCCTCCCTTTAATTAGAAGCGACGCCATGGGAACCATCTTCCCAAGAGCTTAGGCTTTCTTTTTTTGCCTTTTTGTTTCTTCCCAAGAAACTTCTTTAGCTTTGTAACCCAAAAAAAGAAGAAGATATAACCACGTGAACATCATAAATCTTATTTTTAGTATATGCAAATTAAATATATGGCTCGTATTTTATAGATTAAAAAAAGATTTGACATTCAATAATTTACGGTATTTTTTAGAGATTCTAAGAAAAACATAATCAACTTTGTGTTTGTTTTTCATAATAACAATCACTTCTTTAAAAAAAAAAACAGTTTAATTTTTTAGACGCAGATATATAAAATTAATTTTTTGTTATAAAATTACCTTCATCTTTTTCTTTCTTTTTAAAAGAAAATTACCTTCACCTTTTGATACTTATTTTCTTCCCCCTTATAAAAAAGACTATTTTTTTAAAGCTATCTTTTTATTTGAAGTTGTTTTTAGATTTTTTATGTAGATCCCAATTTTTATAAAATCTATAACTAATAGATACAATGCTTTTTAGAGTTATATTTTTTTTTTAGTTATAACAAAAGTCCTCATGTGACCCGTTTTTGCACGGATTAGAATAAAAATGATTCTGACATTCAATAATTTTTATTTTTTTAGAGATTTATAAAAAAAAAAAGAATCGATTTTGTGTTTGTTTATCGTAATAAAATGATTTAGTTTCTTAGATACAATTATATAAAGTAAATTTGTTGGTACAAAATCATTTCAACTATATATTTTCAATATTTTGTTGTTACATTAATAGCTGATACTCCCTCTGTTCCTTTTTAAGTGTCGTTTTAGTGCAGATATAACGTTCCTATTTAGCTGTCGTTTTAGTATTTTTAAGGGGATGATTTGTCAATTATACCATTTGTCAATTACTCTTATCATTTTCAATAAAACTAATTAATGTTATATATTTGAAAAACTAAAGTTTATTTTTTTAAAACAAAGTTTGCTTGTTTTTTTTTAAACAAAGTTTGTTTCTTGTTATCTTAAAATTAAACAAAATTTTGTTACCTATAATAATGGTTCCATGAATAGTTAAAATTCTATAAATAAGATGAGTAGTACTTGTTAAAAATTTCAAGTGCAAAAAGAATATGTCTAAGAGAAAGAAGAAAAAAAAACTACATGAACAAAAAACTAATAAATATCTTGACTGGAACTCGTTCTTAACCCTTATTCTTAACACTTCATATATATCTTGCATTTTGGATATAAAAAAACGATTCAAATTAAACCGCATATATTTAGAGGTGATCGATTCGAATTTGTTTAAAATAGTCATCCAAATCAAACTGAATTGCATGCGATTTTTATCGTAGATCAGATGATCCATGACCAATAAACTCACATGTACTACTATGTAACTTACTTTTTGATCCATGACCAATAAACTACATTTGTTTTTGTGAATAATTTAAAAGTAATATATACGGTCCACAGGGATGAAATAAATAAATTTACTTTTATCTGGAGAAATAATATGAAAGCTGTAGTGGACTAGTTGTTCCATTCAATCAAATGAAATCAAAGTATTCATGTATATCTATTTAAATTCTATTTTATGATTATCACTCACATCGATTGATTCATAAAAAAATATAAAATGTGTAGTGGTGCCATCATACATTAAAGTTAGCATCAACATTTGCCACTAGATCTATCATTCAAAAAGAAAAAAACATTTCTCACAAAAAAAAAAAAAAAACGCTATTCGCACCGAAAGATAGTAGCCATAACCGAGAGAGAAAAAAAGCTCGAATCTCTCAGCTATGGCGGAAGATGAAGAAGACGATGAAAGCTTCGGTGACTTCAAATTCGCTTCCTTTCCAAATCAACAATTCTCTTCTACCTCCGTTGATTGGGGAGGTTTCGTCAATGGCGGGACTTCTTCAAAACCCTTTGATCCATTCACAGTTTCATCGGATCCCATTCAGAAGCGTGTAAACGAAACCAACGGTGTTGCTGTTGAAGCAAACAAAGCTCGTGGTGCTATTCCGCTTTCAATCTTCGGTGAGGAAGATGATGAACCTGTTGTTTCTCATTCCAATGATTTTTTCTCTAGCAAGAGTAACGGTGGTGGTGCTGTGAAAAATGGATCTGATCTGAATGGTGTTGTTGGAATTAGTGATTTGATTTCCAATTCGTATTATCAGAAGCCGAAGGTTGATTCTCAAAATGGATCGGTTTTGAATTCGATATCAAATGTTGATGGACCGATGAACTCGAATGCAAATGATTTGAATCAAGACGAGGATGAGGATAATGATGACGATGGATGGGAATTCAAGTCTGCAGAATGGGAAGCTGGAAACAATAACTTGAATGTTAAGGTAAATTGGTTGAAGCTGAATTGAATGATGGAAAGTAGTATAAATTTAGCGTTTATATTAAGTTTGATTGATTTGTGCTCTTGTGACTTCAAATAATGTGGATACATATTTTTTATGATTTGTTAAATGGAAACGCTAGTTTCCATGGGCATAGTTAGTTGGTAGAGACACTGCAATATGCAGGGTCCTTAAAGGGTAAAATTTCAGCCACTAGGCTAATTGACAAAACAAAAAAAAGAAAACTAGTTTTAGGAAAGGAAAGCTTTATATTGTTGTTCATATTCATGTAATTAATTTTTATTTGGAGGAAAAAGGACGAGTTGATTAAATTGTAGTGAAACGAGAAGAAAGGGGTTGGAAAGAAATACAAGTGGGTATTGATCAGGTCACTGTTTGGATAAACAACTCAATTAATCGTTTAGAGGAAAACCATTTATCATTTAAGCACTTATATTTAAGCTAATTATATATTCAGAGAGAAAATACGGTTTAATTGTTTTCATATAAGTTATACGTTGTTTTCTTAAGCTATTATGAAGAGCTTATCGAAATTAGCTAAAAATAGCTCATGGACATGTCGGAAGATGTTTACATTGACTCTCTCAAACAGTGTTAAGTACTTATGACAGCAGATAAGCCCATGCTAATAAGTCAATCCAAATGCATCCCAATTTTTATAAATGCTTTATGCTTTACTTTTTGTACTGGTGTAGTAACTTTTATGTTTTAGTAATATATTAGGAAGATATGCTTATAGGCAAGGGATTCATTTCAGGATTCATCACAATAACAGTGTTTGCTTAATTATACAGACCTTTTGTTTTTTCATGTAATGGGTTTCATTTGACTAATAATCTGTATTGAATTTTAAAGGTTGAAGCGCCAAAGCAAGGTAATAGTGCGGTTGGTGTTGGTGCATTGCTGGATTCATCCCCTGGGATTTCTGACAAAGTTGGTGAGTGGCACTTGGGGTTTGAATTCAGTCCTATTTCTGCATCTCACAACCCACAGCCAGGTCCGAAAAGTGAATCAAATGAAACTGGAGCTGGGTTTAATATGTTCAATCAAACTTATGGGAAGTTGGCGAATGCACATTCATGGCCAGGATCAAATCAAACTTTGGTTGGTTGTTTTAAGTTTTAACATAGTTTCCTCATTTTATACAACGATGTTCAGATTATCAAGGAATACACATTAACACAATCTGATTGTTAATTTTTGGTATTAGGAAGCACCAAAAAAGGATAATATATTTCCCACCGATATAGAGGCACTCAATGGTAATGGTGGAGCTTCACATAGTACTATTGACCGTTCTCTTGCATCACAATATCATCAATCTAACGGGTGGGGCTTTGGCTTTGATTTCAATTCTAGTTCCAAGGGTGAAGACAGTCTATTTTCAGAGTCATACTTCAAAACCGAAAACAATCACGACGAAATCAACAAAAGCAATGCCTCCCCAACCAATACAAATGTTGATTTAGTTGTCAATCTGTTTGAATCAAAGGATGCAGACACGGAAATAGGAATAAAACATGAGGTACTAAATCAATTTGATGTCATATTTTATATATCGTAGGGATTGTTGATTTTTTTAAAAAGGACATTCCATATTGAGTTCTTAAACTTTGCTTGTGTATCTACTGAATTTTTTATGAATCAATCTTATGGCACATTCTTTTGTCGAATTGTCAAATAGTCTTCATACTTTTTAAACATATTGTCTGTGCTACTGTTCTTTCTATTTCCAGAAGCCGCTAATAACTTCAGAGGATCGTAGAGAAGCCTTGCCTCTGTCAATTTTTGGCGATGATATTTCCGATACAAATGAACATTCTAAGTCTCAAGATTTGTCTCCCTATGCACCAGTATCTCCAATGCAGAACAACTTTAATAGTCCTGGTTCCAACTTATCTATCAATGACTTGATATGGACTTTATATAGTCAAACTGAAAAAAAAACTTCTCCTGATGTGACACCAAAAGCAAGTGAAAACCACATACATGTCTCCCCCAAATTATCAGGCTCCAATTTGGATAACAGTGATGATTTTGGGGACTTTAAGGATGCTTCACCTGAAACCCGATTCGCCCAGGAATCTGCACAAAACACTTCTTTTAATCATCCTACAGAATTCAATGAGAATGGATTGCAGACTTCCTTGGAAGTTTTAAATTCTGATTTGATCAATGATGATGATGATTTTGAAGATGATTCGTGGGAATTTAAGGATGCTATATCTGGAACAAGTACTCAAGATCAAGCATCTACTATAGATCACAGAAATTTATTGACGCAGTTATCAACCGAATTAGAACAGTCTGATTGTATGGAGTTTTTTAGCAAATTAAAGGATGAGTTGTGCAATAATGTCCTGTTCCATCTTCAGAACCTCAAGGTAGGTAACCTTTTGTGTTCTTTCTTTCATAAAAATTGGATAATAGTCTGGCACTGAAATTATTCACAAACATATATTCTTAGAAAGCTCAAGATGTTGCGGCTCTTTCGGGTGAAGATGCAAAAGTAAAAGCTCTTGAGGTGGAAATTCAGGTCAGTACATGTACCGGTTTTTGGCTATCAAATTTTGTGTCTAATATTTTTTGTGAGGGCTATTTATTTTCCCCTAACAATTGCAACTCTACAACCTTGGGAAGGGGATAGGGGAATAGAGCTTTCTCCATGAGAGAATTGGAAAATCTCAAGGTAGATTTCTCAGGATTTTAGCACGAAATCTACCAGAACCCCAAGCCTAGTGTGGTATGGTTGTGACTTGTGTTCGTCGTTTCAAAGGCCTCTGTTAAAAGTTAATGCATGAAGCCATTAGTTAATGTTGTTGTGAAATTGATCTTCTGCTTGTTATATGTGTGTGCATTTCTCTGTTATTACCTAAATGTATATGCTAATTATGGTTTATAGGTGAATCAGCCTTGTTCCTACTAATCTTATCTTTTACAGGAATCTTCTGAGATACTGCATCAGCATCATATGAGCGTACCTGTTGAATATCTCTCAGAAAATTATTCGCCGAGAAATGTGAACTTTGATGAGCTTCTTAAAGTTTTGAAGGAGCCAAAGTTCCTACCTCTTGAATCAGAATACCAACTAGCATCAAGGTTGTCTATGGTATGTATAATTTTGAAAATATTGTGTTGTATTTTCAAGTTTTATTCTTTTGTGTGGGCAAATATATAGTATTGTGGTATTGTGTGAATTACTGTCGGAGTTTAATAGTTATATACTAAATATATATATAATAACATAACTGGTTTTATCGTAAGTAATGATAGTTTTGAGCTCTTAAGGTTAATTTAATGGATAAGCGTTATATTTTTCTTGTTGTATTTTATCGATACCCTTCTTTCTTACTGGACCATTTAGCTTGACAGCACTTGTTATTGCATGATCATTTTTGCGTTTGGATAGGCCGAGACGGATATAAAATCTGCTATGGAACTCTTGAAAGATGCAGTATCAACATTAAGAATTCTGAAGTTGGGATCAGGGGAAGAACAATCTAATTATCTTACAATATGGTCCAAGATTGCCTTTGTTTGTTCTCAAGAGCTGAAACATGGTGCTTATATCTGGAAGGAAGCGGTACAAAACAATGTCCATGACCAGTTATTATCTATCCCAAAAGGTAAGCTACTTGATAAAATCATGCCCAGTCATGTGCTGCTGTGCTGCTTATCGAGTATGAATTAACTTCTTCCTTTTTCTGCGGTCCTGGGTTGACATAGGTGTTCAGTATATCCATGCGCTTGGAGAAATTTATAGAGTGGCAGAAATTGTTGGAGCTTCGGCTAAACTTCACAAACCTTGGATGTTGTCAGGTTCCATAGATTGTACAAGTTTATTTGCCCTTTTGAATGAGTGTAATAGCCTATGGTTGGCTTCAGGACTTGAAGAAGCACTTTCTAGTATGTCAAATCATAATAACTTTGACACAGATGGCATCTCAAGGGAATTAGTTGAATCCATTAAGTACATTCATGAGTTTGATGAGCATGCACTTCAGAGCTATCTCATCTCAGGAGAAGAAACTGTGTGCCAGTTGTCAGCCTTGCCTGCTGGTTGCATACCAGGTATTTGTTCAATAAGCTTAGCTGTCTTTGAAACCCCATTGATAAAATATGTCTTGAAAGTTATGTTTTTAATAGGAAATATTTTTTCAATGTAACGAAGTGTTAACGTGTCTATCGATGATGAGAACAAATCTTTTAAGCATGTAAATTTTCCTTACATTTTTCGACAAGTATTGATGCATGGAATTAGGATATCTCTTCAACTCGGCTCCTTTGGCCATCTGCCGCATAGTAGAGATTTGACCTGGAAGTAAACTATCAAAACACCTCTAATATATAAGGTGGAACAAAATAAGTTGGAATGGGTCTTTCTGCATTATGTAGTAATAGTTGAATATTGAACGCCAATTTACATATGATTTAGTATCTATTTGGATCGATAGCTCAGAGGTTATGCTTTTTATTAAGTGAAGTGAGAAATGATGTGATGTTGTTCATCTTTTCATTTAAAAACGGATAGCGAAAATCTCAATTACCTATCATTCTGTTCAGCCTGTAATCTTTTTTCTCCTCTGATTTTTATCCAACAGGGCTAAATTTGGCAACATGGAACGGGAAGCACTACTTCGTCAATCTCGCAAACTTGTGGGTCAATCTAATAAGTTCGGATCCTCCCAAGTGATACCTACCAGTTCTATCAAGTCTCTTAAAACACGGAGATTCTTTCACTAGATTTTTCAGTGTGTAGTTAAAAATATTTACACTCTAAGAAAAATCGATTTGAGATTGTGGCAGGATCCTCTCTTTTTTTTTTGTTAGTTGGGGTGAGGTGCATCGGCAGCTGTCATTAACGTGAAAGTCGATGGTTGTGGGGGATGAAAGTTATATAGTTTACAGTGCTCTGGAGTCTGATCATGCAAAGTCACCAATTAAGTCAATTCTTTCTTCAATAGGTACCATTCTTTAAGTGGAAGCATTGAAACAATAGCCGGCTGTTACAAGTGTAAAATGTATTACTAGTGATTACAAAGAACTATACCACACAGAGTAGAATTCTGGATACGATCCAGTTTTGCAGAGGGAATAATACTGTTGGTTTGTCAAATTATGTTGTTATTTGTAAAGCAACTGGGATTCTTCCCTTAGCCATATTTTGTAATACTAGTATTTTGGCATGATTTTGTTTAATGATATAAATAATTTGATTGATTTAAATATGTAACAAACTGTCTTCATTATGCAGTACCTTGGCTGAATTTGAGAGTTCGGAGAGGAAGGGAGGAGAGGGCTTTGGGGGGTGAGAGTTCGTTGAAGAATGATCTTGGATGGTTGATTACAGTGACATGTGAACTTAACAACCATGAGTTAACTCATACATTGATGGATCATTCATTCGTGAACGTTTAAATGAAGAAGAGTTAAAACATGATCACAAATTGACAAAGTATCACTTTGCACCCAAAAACACATTAAATTTGCTTAGACTGAGGACAATCAAACTATTATCAACCTATAATTAAACTGAAACACACAATAAATGTAATAGACGTTGAGAAGTACGTGTGTTGGAGTAGAAGATGTGATGACTCGAATACTCCAAGAGATTTATTTTGGATCCATATCCAGTTCAGTCAATTTGTTTACGATGTGTCTTGTTGTATTGATACTAGACATTACCTACAAAATGAACAAATATAAACTATAATTATTTGAAATTGCCGGTGTCACATAAACAAAGCTAACATACTCTGTGGCATTTGCTTATTAGAGAAGTTAAAAAGTTTGTTTATTACATGTAGCTTAATTTCTTAAGTGTCTGTGACTAACATAGACCTTGCTTTAATGAACGGGCCTGGACTTGTATTTCCATCTTCATTGAATTTGTTTTGTTGGTTTCACATTGACAAAAATGTTGATAAGAAGGGGTCTTAAAATAGTGGAAAAAAATGTGTTTACTTTGCTGATAAGAAGAAGAAGAATTTATTTGTTTGTGACACCGGTGTTTCTTTTATTTTTATACTTACTAGTGACAAATACTTCTTCGACGTGTTTCTCATATTTTCCAATGACGAATACTCATCTTATGTTTTATTTTTCTATCAGTAAAACATAATAAAAAGAATGAAAAATATCAATCTCATATTTATTTGACAAATTCTTGTCCACAGTAGCTTTGTGTGAAAGAATGAAGATTGCATTTTATATTTAGGAGGCCCAATACAAGCCCATTGTTCAAAACCCTAAATCTGCGTATAACCTCTTTTCCTCTTCACGATCTCACTGTAATAACTCTACTCTTTCACCCTCCGATTACCTTCATTCCCTCGTTTTCATCTTCGCTAGACGGCGACTGAACCCTGAAAATATGTTAGATATCAATCTCTTCCGAGTTGAAAAGGGTCACAACCCTGAAATCATCCGTGAATCTCAACGCCGTCGTTTTGCCAGCGTCGAAGTAGTTGACGAAGTTATCAATCTCGACAAAGAATGGCGAAAACGTAATCATCTCTCTCTCCTCTCTTCATCTTCAGTTTACAAATTCCAATGTCATTAACCTAATCCTGTTTTGTTGTTTATTTCAGGTCAATTTGAGTTTGAGAATCTCCGTAAAGAAGTCAACAAAATCAACAAGGAAGTTTCCAAACTCAAGCGAGTAAGCATATCACTATTTTTTTTTTTTATTTTTTTTTTACATTGTTGATTTTGTTTCTGTGTGTGTGTGTGTTAGGGTGGTGAAGATGCAACCGAGTTTATTTCGAAATCTGAAGAGATTAAGAAAAAAATCGCTGAGAAAGAGGTTGAGGCTCAGGAAACCCTTAACCTTTTGAATTCTAAATTAGAAACCATTGGAAACCTCGTTCATGATTCTGTTCCCATCAGCAATGATGAGGTTTGTTTTATTTACAA
>Ga0315913_1009345_pt1 | contig 11504 bp, 17 predicted proteins | sample MpolsnodulesMG_FD_207736 | JGI IMG/M metagenome (GOLD analysis project Ga0315913, IMG submission 207736) | Medicago polymorpha root nodule microbial communities from Los Angeles, California, United States - small nodules | ecosystem: Host-associated > Plants > Roots > Nodule | place: USA... | reverse complement strand
TCTACCTTGGGGACTGCTATGAGTCCCCTATTTATAGAGGTGGAGGGCTGCAGAGCCGTTGTAATGGCACACCTGGCTCTGGCGGTTACGAAATCGTGGGAAGTGTAACCGCCAGAGAGTTTATTGCAGGAACGTGCAGAGAGACGTTGTGGTTCGTTTGAACCGGTCTCGCTCGCTCCGTGCACCCCCCTTGTGGGAAAGGGGTGTGTCACAAGCAATGTTGCCAAACGTGGTGTTTGAGCTTTGGATTGTATTGGGCCTAAGTAAATGGGCCAAAGGTCCTTTTGGCCGGTCCAGAACAGTAGCCCCCCAAGTCGTTGCTCCTGTCGAGGAGTGATGACTTAAGTGCGGGCATCTTTGGTTGTTAGTTGTTGGCCATGGAAAGGAAGTTCGCTTTTATGTGCTCTCTGCTCGAGAGTAAGCCGATCTCGTTTGACGGATGTGAAGACGCCTCTGAATCTGGGAACCGTTTGCATTGGTGGTTAAGAGTGTCGTGAGGATTGTGCGAGCAAGTGTGTGGACGCACTCGCTATCCTCCAAACACCCTTTGTTCCTTGACCAAGCGAGTTCGCCAATGGAGTGGGCTATGTCCGGCATGTGAGTGCTCGGTTGACTTAGGTCGGAAGGAAAGATTCCCTTGTTAGGAAGTTTGGTCGATTGTCATTCCGCAATTAATGCCCACGTCTCGAGGGAAAGATTGAGGAGACATTACCTTTGGTTTCTGAGTGACACGTGTAAAGGCTATTACAGTACTTGAGTACCTATAGTCTGCAGAGTGTTCTTGGTTTGTGTTTCCAAGGTGTCAACAGTGTCGTTGATTTAATCCTGACGTTTAGAGAATCGCTACGAGTGATCAGAGCCCTTGGATGGATGATTTGATTTAATCAGGACCGTAGGCATGCTATTTGAGTGGAGAGTTGCATGTGAAGGGCTGCACCGAGGGCTTCGTGGCCTTTGGGAGGTTTTATGAAATGAGTAGAAATAGTTCAAACGTTTGTTTGGAACATCACAACATTTCATTTCTCAGAAACTTAGAGAATTTTCCAAGAGTTCCTCTAAAGACGAAGCATTTCCGAGTCTTCAACTTCTCACTTCTAGTCCAGTTCATCCATCGTAACAAGTAATGCTCTGATGATTCTTTTTTCCCTTATTTCATACTTGGCTTCTTTAGTTTCATGTTTAAGAAACCGTAGAAATGCATGCTTTTTAGGATTTGTTGTCTGTTTTCTGTATTTTTAGAAAAACAATTGCGACAGGCTTTAGTTTTTTAGGGTTACGCCTAGTCGTCCCCGTGCATGCTCGTTGTAGTTGCATGTTTCCCTGTCTGGGTTGTCGGCAGAGCTTTTCGAAAACCCCTTTGTATGACGATCAGACCTACTAGTTTGAAAGAGAGATGAGTGTGAGTTTCTTGGGTTGATCTTCCTCCACTTTCCTCTTTCAGGTTTGATTATGGCAAGCGATTCAGGCAGGGACAGCGATGCTGCGCACGAGCATTTTTGGATAGGGAAGGAAACCCTAGAAATGGTTTCGCTTTTCTCGACCAATGGTGCGGCGAAAATCCCGCGCTGCCTGATTGGGAGGAAAGAGGATTGGGAAATAATCCTTCCTACTACCTCGGATAAGGTTTGCTCGTGATTCTCGGCGAATCGTATCCCTATGTACGAGGCTGTCTTTCAGGAGGTGGGTTTCAGGCTTCCTTTTTCTCCGTTTCAAGCGAGTGTCTTTGAATGGTTGGAATTGTGTCCTTCCTAGTTGAGGCCAGACTCCTTCGTGTATATGATGGCCTTTGAATCAGTGTGCCGCTTCTTACGTTTTCCAGCTACTAGAGAACTGTTCTTCGCCCTCTTTACCATTCAACGAGGTTTGGATAAAGATGGTGGGCATACTTGGGTGTCTTTCCGTCAGCGGACGGTGTTGTTCGAGGCCTTCACTAGTGAGGTCACGAAGTTCCAGACGAGGTTCTTTCTGGTTAGGCCGCGGACTGAGGTGGCGTTGAGTAGCGTTCTGAAGGTGGTAGAGCGCCCCCATGAGGATGTTGGGGTTGTGAAAGAGCGCATGCCACGCTTTCCTTTCTGTTGGGCCAAGAATCACTTCAAGCATGAACCGACTATGTTTAGGCATAGTTACCCTGCTTGTCCGATCGGAACAAGACGAGTTTTGCCCGAATGCTTGAGTTCGTGGGATCTTTTTCTCGATCGGAGGTGGTAGTTGAGGATGGTGAATCAGGTCACCATGCCTCGCTTTATTGATACTCGTTCTTTAGTGCTTTCGAAGGACCCCTTGAATCTCTTGGGTAGGTTTGCTTTGCTGCTCTTTTTCCTTTGTCTGACTCATGCTTTTTACTAACGATTCTGTTTGTACTTCTTTATGTAGGGAAGATGTCTCACATTCGTTCCTTGGTGAACAAAGCTAACCAGAAGGTCGCTAGTCAAAGCAGCAGCAGTAGAAAAAGAGATGAGCGTCGAGGACGAACAACGGATAAATGGTTTCCTGTGCGCGTGTTCGACGACCCTGAGGAGGAGGAGGTCCCTCTAAAGAGAATAAGGGTTGCCCCTCTTGATAAGGGTAAGCAGGTCCAGACTCAGGCTCTGGTTCCTTCTAAGGATGCATCTTCTGCTGGTGAAGGCCTGTTTCAGCTTCCCAAGGTGTGGTCCGAGTCCAACCGCTTTGGCCCCCAAGCGTTGCTTTATCTGAGTGATTAAGAGCTGAAGGCGATCCGTGACTTGGGAGTTGTTGGCTGGTCCCGAGCAGTGACCTATGGAGTAGTCAGCGCGATGAGAGCTTTGGAATTTGCGGTGTACATGAACAACTCTTCCGTGGAGGAAGTGGTGCGCTCTGATGCCCATACCTGTGAGAGGAGTGAGATGGCTAAGAAGATGGCTGAGATGGAAGCTAAGCTGGTGGCTGTGAAGGCGGCGAATTCCGAGAAGAACAACATGATTGCTTTCCTGGAGAAGAAGTCGGACTTGGCGTCTCGTTATAGTGATGAGTTGAGAGAGGCTCGTGCTTAGTTTGATGCGGAGAAGAAGGCCCTTGAAGATGCTCTTCATGACGCTTCTATGCCTGGTGAGGATGAATCTGAAGACACAACTGAGCTGGCTCGCCCTGCACTGGTCTACAGGATTGAAGAGTTGGAAAGGAACCTGGTGGGTGCTGCCCGCCATGGTTTCGACAATGCAGTGGATCAACTTAAAGTGGTGAATCCTGGTGTGGAGTTCCGTACGGACGGAATCCATTTCTTGAAGTATGTCAGGAATAGGGAGATTGTTGCCCAAGATGATGATGGGCATGTTTGAAACGCCTGGGCTTATATGGCCTTGTAATTTTTTGATAATTTCTGTTTTGTAACCGGCCTTCGTGCCACTGACATTGTGCAGCCCCTCGTGGCTCGCACTGCTTTTGCTATATACTCCGTTTATTCTTTAATTATACTTTGCCTGAAAATGTTTGTTTTATTTTCAAGTATAATGTTTCGAATTGAGTGCTCGTTGCATGAGGCTTTTTATACTACTCAGAGTATTTGTTGCGAGCGAACTGTTTGACTTGTATGCTTCTACAAAGTGTAGCTTCGTTATGCTCTTAGTATTTTGACTGTTTCTTGGTGCTCGTTTTTGGCAAGCGAGGCGACCTCTGAAATGAAGTAAGTTTGCTGAGGTGGAATGGCCTACCCCCCGCGGTCATTGTTTCGATGAAATGAATTAATGACTCGGGAGTTTTGCATGTCCGCCTGCGACCTTGTTACTTAACTCGTTGTTTTAAAACAAAGCTTTGCCTTTCTTTTCCCAATTCTTTGTTGCTCTATTGGAACGTCTTACCTTTTGCGTTTTTTGCAAGGGAAAATCTGGGCGTGAGAGTTCTAACTGTTACGCGGAGTATTTGTTAAAACTATTTCACATCCAAGAGATTGTTTATCTAAATGTGTGTCCAAAGTTGTGTTTTAGACGGAGAACAACGGATGAGCGAGGAAATCAATCTAAGTTCAACGCACTGAGGCGTGAATCACCCATCGCGGGTTGGGGTTCTACCTAACATGCCGAGCAAGGATGTCGCAGCTGTTAGCATACATACTGAGGAGTAGGAGAATCTGTCGTGTAGATTTCTCTTATCCTTTAATTTTTTGGATTTGGAGTGGCAAGACTTTCCTATTCCGTTTAGTTACTCGTTTCTGGAGAGCATGAAGTTCGTCGTGTTGAACTGAGTATATACATTAGAGTAGTTTGGCGATGTTTGTCATCTAAGTGTAATACTTTTTGAGTTTTTCGGCATTCCAAGTTCTCGGAATTGTGCCTTGTGGAGATCTTCGAGTCCATAAGCCCCTGTTCCAGTTTTCATCCGGACTCTGTAGGGTCCCTCCCAGTTGGCTGCGAGTTTCCCTTCTTCAGAGTCTTTCTGGTTTTGCCGGAGGACGAGGTCGCCTACTTTGAATTCCCTCCTTATGACCTTTTTGTTGTGGCGATCGGCTATTTTTTGCTTTAACGATGTTTCTCGCAAGGCAACTTCACTCCTGACTTCGTCGACAAATTTGAGCACTTCACGTAGATTTGCCATGTTGGCCAGGAAGTTAGTGTTGGCGTCAGTTCGCCAAGTGAGTTCAGTTAACTCAATGGGTATGACCGCCTCTGTCTCATACGTGAGTCGAAAAGGTGACTCGCCAGTAGTGGAGTGGGGACAAGTTATGTAGGCCCAGAGGACCGTGTGCAACTCTTCAGCCCATTTAGTTTTGGTTGCGTCTAGCCTTCTTCGTATTCCTCGTAGAATAACCCTGTTCGCTGCTTCGGCGAGGCCGTTAGCTTAAGGGTGTTCAACTGAGGTGAAACTTTGTTTGATTCCAATCTTCCTTAGGTAGTCCTGGAATCTTTGGTTTGTGAACTGAGTCTCATTGTTGGATATCACTAGGGCTAGTACTCCGAATCTTGCTAGGATGTTCCTTTTGTAGAAACGAAGTACGCTTTTGGTTGTGATCTTCGCCAATGGTTCCGCCTCAATCCACTTTGTTGAGTAGTCGATGGCAACTACCAGATATTTGAGTTGTCCAGTGGCTGTAGGGAATGGTCCCAGAAGGTCAATGCCCCACCATGCAAAGGGCCAAGAGGAAACCAGTGATGTTAATTCAGCGGGGGGTGCGAGGTGCATGTCCCCGTGTCACTGACATTTGTCGCAAAGGTTTACGTAGTCTTGGGCATCTTTCAACATGGTAGGCCAATAGTATCCTGCTCGTAGGACCTTTTTTGCGAGAGCTTTAGCACCAAGGTGTTGTCCGTAGATGCCGTGGTGCACGTCAGCGAGGACTTCTTGGGTCTCGTTAGGTCCCAAACACTTGATAAGCGGTGTGATGAAACCCCTTTTGTATAGGATTCCTTCCACTAAAGTGAATGAGCAAGCCCTTCGTTTCAACCTTGTCCTTTCATGCGGATCGGAAGGGAGTTCCCCTTTCGCTATGTAACGAGAAATGGGTCCTCTCCAATCCTTCATCCCAATAATTGAGTTGATTTCGTGGAGCTGAGCCTTTTGTCTCTGAATGCTTGGTTCGTTGAGGACTTCTTGTATGACGATTTTGTTTCCGCTTGCAGTCTGTGTGGTAGCGAGCTTCGAAAGAATATCTGCCCTGGTGTTCTGTTCACGGGGAACGTGAGTTACCTCGACAGTTTCGAATTCTTTCATTTTCTCTAGTACCACCTGGACGTACTGTTGGAGGTGGTCCTTTTTGACCTGGAATTCGTCTGTGACTTGGGAGGCCACCAACTGAGAGTCGGTAAAGATTTTTACTTTTTTGGCTCCTTGGTCCTGGGCGGTCTGTAGGCCAGCCAAGAAGGCTTCGTATTCTGCAGTGTTATTGGTGACGGGAAAAGATAAACCAAGAGAAATTTCAACAACGATACCTTTATTATTTTCTATGATTATTCCAGCTCCGCTTCCTTTGGAGTTGGATGATCCGTCTACGAAGACAATCTATTCTTCTGTGTTATCTTCCATCGGAAAGGTCATCTCGGCAAGGAAGTCTGCGAACACCTGCGCCTTCAGTGCCTTTCTGGATTCGTAGTGTATTTCGAACTCAGATAGTTCGAGTGACCACTTCATCATCCAACCAACCACATCGGGGCGACCCAAGATTTGTCTAATGGGCTGGTCCGTTCAGACTATTACCGTATGAGCTAAGAAGTACTGCCTCAACTTTTGAACCGCCATGAGGAGGGCGAGAGCCACCTTTTCGATCTTTTAGTACCTCGTCTCTAGCCCTAACAACGCTTTACTGGTGAAGTAAACTGGTTTATGCCCCTCCGTTGTTTCTCTGATGAGGACGGCGCTTACTGCGTCAGAGGAAACAAAAAGGTATAGGTACAGTACTTCACCTCGCTCGGGTCGTGAGAGAACTGGAGGTGTTGAGAAGGTCTGTTTGAGATGTTTTAAGGCGTTCTCGCACTCGTCTGTCCACTCGAACTTCGTCTCCTTTCGTAAGAGTTTGAAGAAAGGGATAACATGTTGAGCGGACGTAGCCACGAATCTTGAGAGGGCAGTCAGCAACCGTTGAGTGTTTGGATGCATTTCTTGGAGTGGGGCGTGGGAAGCTTAGTAAACGCTTGGCATTTATCTGGGTTCGCCTCAATTCCTCTTTCGGTTAGGTAGAAACCAAGGAAGTTGCCCGCTTGTACTCCAAAGGTGCATTTTTTTCGGGTTGAGCCGCATGTTGTATTTCCGAGTTTGTTCGAACACTCTCTTGAGATGGATGGCATGATCAACCTCTTGTTGGGATTTTACAATCACGTCGTCCATGTAAACCTCAAGGATGTCGCCTAAAAGTGCCTTGTCATAGACTTTGTTTATCATACGTTGATAAGTAGCCCCCGCATTTCGCAGACTGAAGGGCATTACGTTGTAGTAATACTTCCCTGATTCAGTCATTAAAGCTGTTTTCTTTTTATCTTCTTCAGCCACGGGTATCTGGTTGTACCCAGAATAGGCGTCCATGAAGGATAAAAGTTTGTAGCAGGAGGAATTATCTACGAGTTTATCGATGTTAGGAAGAGGATATGCGTCTTTAGGGCAGAGCCTATTAAGATCGGTATAGTCAACACACATACGCCATTTTCCATTAGATTTCTTGACAGGTACAACATTGGAGAGTCAGGTAGTGTATTTGGCCTCAGAAATAAAATTCGCTGGGCTACAACACTTACACTGAGATCCACTGTCAGCTGGTGACAAGCGACGCTAGGGTCGATTCCGGGCATGTCGGTCGCGCTCTAGGCGAATAGGTCTGTGTTCTCCCTTAGGCAGGCGATCAGCTGTGCTTTGACGAGTTCAGGAAGATCCTTGCCGATCTTGAAGTTTTTTGAGGGGTCGTTCCCGAAAGGGACCAGCTCGAATTCACCGTCAGGAATAGGTCTAAGAAGTTTCGCGTTGAGCGGATCCTTCTTATCCCTTTTTTGTTCCTTAAGGTCTTCCTTGGTGAACTTAGGGTCAAGTTCGACCAAGTTTGCATCCAGAGTGCTCGCAGCAGCTTTCCCTTTGTCCTCAGTAGGTTTGCTGGATTGGGAAACCGAGTTAGCCTGAAGGAAACATCTTCTTGCAGCTTCAATGTCTCCGTTGAGAGAGGCGATGATGCCATCTTTTGCATGGCATTTCAACTTCAGATGAGCGGTTGAACATGCAGCACCCAGTTGGGCAAGCCCGGTTCTCCCTATAATGCAATTAAAGAGAGAAGGACAGTCGATCACCAGGAATGGGATTCTTATTGTTTTCTTGGCTTCCTTTTCGCCGAAGGTGGCCAGCAGTTCCACGTAACCCCATGGTTGAGTTGACGAGCTGCTGAAGCCGTAGAGTTCATTTCCAACATATGGAGAAAGGTTTTTCTCCGTAAGTTGAAGAGTTTTGAACAGGCCGATGTACATGATGTCGCATGAGGCCCCTGTGTCAATTGGGACTAGACGGACATCGGTGTTGGCCATTGATGCCCGTACGAGCAAAGGAATGGCTGAATTTGAGGCCCCACCGAATAGTTCTGAGTCGTAGAATGCCAAAGGTGGACTTCCTCCATGGTTGGAAGGGGCCAGCAAGTTGACGCTCATGAGCTCTTCAAAATTCCTCTTCATGCTTCCCATAGAGATATTCAGTGTTCCTCCCGTGATGACATTGGCAGAGGGAAACTGCTCCCAAGTGCATGAGTAGGGGGTGATTTCCATGTTGTCGGGAAAATCGCCCAGGTGCTCCACGGACATGGTGATTATTTTGCCAGTCTCGGTGCCATCGTCAATGACTTCGACGGTCTTTCTTTCCGACTCGAGGTTCTTGATGAATTGTTTGAGCCGTCCTCGTTGGATGAGGAGTCTGATGGCATCCTTCAGGTGGATGTAGTCGTCGGTGACGTGTCCGTGGCATTTGTGGAATCAACAATATTTTGTTTTGTTAACTCCCTTCCTCTCTTGAGATGGAGCCTTTGGTGGCTTGACGCCAGCTTCTGTTAGGTCGGCCACTGCGATCTCGGCGACGATTTTCTCCCTGGACATGGCCAAGGGCGTATACTCGGTGAAGTGACCGTTGGGTCTTTTGCCTTCACGAGTTACTTTGCCTTCCCTCTTTTTCTCATGGAAGGGCTTTTTGGAGGATTCGGAAGCAGGTTCATCCTTCCTGGATTTGTTGAGGTTGTCTGCGTACAGCTCTTCTTTATATGCTATGTAGATCTTTGCGATCGCTAGGAACTTGTTGAGAGTCCTTGGGCGATCCAAACGGATAGCTTTTTTCACGTTTGTGCCTTCGCGCAGACCTTTGGCAATGAGGTACCTCTTCATTGTCTCGTCAGCACCTCTTACCTGAACAACTTCTTTGGTGAACCTCTCGATGTAATTTCGGAGAGGTTCGCTCTTTCCTTGAATAATGGCTTCAAGGGATGCCACCGTTTTTGGTTGCGTCCTTGAAGCGGTGAAGTGGGTCATGAACTCGTAGCAGAGGTCGCTCCATGAGTTAATGGAGTTTCTCCGTAGGTTCTTGAATCAGGTGACAGCTCCTCGTCGCAGCGTAATGACGAAGAGTTTGCATTTTACGGCACCCTGCACCGATCTGTATGTGAGAACTGGCTCAATGTTCTCGATGTGCTCGTCCGAATCGGTTGTCTTGTCGTATGAGTCCATCTGGGGATGCTTTTCTAGCCCGCAGGGGATAGGAGCTTCTCGGATGCGCCGAGTGAATGGACTGTAAGCGTTACGGTTAATTCGGGCATCGCGAGTGTCCTCAGAGCTAGAGGAAGACCAAGAGCGTCTGTTACGTCTTGGCGGGGATCTCCTTGGAGGGGATCTTCTAGGTGGGGATATCCTCGGAGGGGATCGTCTGGGAGGAGACCGCCTTGGAGGAGTTCGTCTGGGTGATCTCCTTCCGACCGACCTCCTGGTGTAACTCGGAGATCTGACGCTTACTGAATGCCGCGGGGATCTGGAACATGATTGGCGAGGGCTCCTTCCTCTTCTACTAGGTACTGGGGAAGGAGTCTGTTTGGCTCGGACTAGAGGGCGTGCTTGCTACAGATCCATCAGGCGTCGGTTCTGTTCCTCAATTAACGACGTCTGTCGTTGAACCGTGCGGAGCAGATTGCTGTCGAAGGCACCAGTTGGCGTGGCATCTTCAGGTGTCTCTGTAGGTTGGGTAGGACCTTGCAGAGGCCTTTTTTGGAGAGGAATTATTTGTATCGGTTCCTCTCTGGGTGTACCCCCAGGAGAAGGTGAAGATGTCATGCCATCCCGTTGAGGGATGCAAATCTCACGTCGTATCTGGGAGTTGGCACCGTTGGCAGCCATGATAATTTTTCGGAAAGCTTTGGTTTTTAGGAGTATAAAAACGGGGAGAGCTTATAGTTCCCACAGACGACGCCACTGATCGTACTTGATCAGAAGGTGACAGCCGGTGCTTTGAATCCGGTGGTTTAAGTGGTGGTAAAATGCGTCAGAATGCCTTCTTGGAGCGGATGGGGGGTGTGTACCTGCATGCTCTCCAGCGCTCAAGTAAGTAGAGATCAAAGAGTGAGGGTTTAGAGGAAGAGTTAGATTCTACCTTGGGGACTGTTATGAGTCCCCTATTTATAGAGGTGGGGGGGCTGCAAAGCCGTTGTAATGGCACACCTGGCTCTGGTGGTTACGAAATCGTGGTAAGTGTAACCGCTAGAGAGTTTATTGCGGGAACATGCAGAGAGACGTTGTGGTTCGTTTGAACCGGTCTCGCTCGCTCCGTGCACCCCCCTTGTGGGAAAGGGGTGTGTCGAAAGTAATGTTGCCAAACGTGGTGTTTGGGCTTTGGATTGTATTGGGCCTAAGTAAATGGGACAAAGGTCCTTTTGGCCGGTCCAGAACAAAATCAATCCCTACTTTTTATTCAACTCATGTCTAACCTTCATATTTTCCAATGAAATTTTTCATAAAAGGGTAGAATATTATGATAATCTCCAAAACAAAAATTAATTATTTTTAACAAAACATGAATTAAATATGAATTTTTATGTTTTCGGTGCTAAAAAATTCATAATAAATTCATGTTATGTTATGTTAAAAAATTCTATTTTTTTTTTGGAAAATATTGTCATAGTTTTCTACCCATTTCTGGAAAATTTCATTAAAAAATATATAAGTTAGACATGAGTTGACTAAAAAATAGGGACTAATTTCATGAATGAAATTTTTTGGAGGGACCAAAAGTCTAACGAACATTTTAGAGGGACTGAAATCAAATTTTAGTATATTTAAGGGGACCATTTACTTATTTAACCCTAAAATAAATTACTATTAAAATGGTCAACAAAATTCAAATCCTATTTCTCATGTTTTTGGTACTTTCATGAGCATGATTTGCAAATTGTTGAGATGGATATGGCTGTCCATAAGGTGATAAAAACTATAAAGTGACAGATCCAGTGAATTTGAATGATGTTGAAATTTGATTTGTCGGAGGATTTGTTGCCTTATGAAATAATTATGTGAATTATGACTCTTCCTAATTTGGATTCTATATAAGGTGTTGACAGGTGCATGTTCCCTAGTGGAACATTTGAAGAGTATTATGTGCCATCCTCTTGCATGTTGGTGTGTAGTTTAACTAGTGTGTTAACCCGTGCAATGCACAGGTGATAGGCTATTAATTTTCAATTGAAAAAATATATTACTTTTTATTTATCAATGAAATTTATTTATCTCGTGTTTTTTCAAATATGTCCGTGTTTTTCTTTTTGCCGCAATGACAAATATGTGTTCCGTATTTTTTACGTTTTATTTTTTAGGGTTGGATCCAGGTTATGGATCTTTTTTCTTTTTCTTTTTCTTTTTATTGTTTTGATTTTGCCCGTTAGGGTTGTTAACTGGGTCAGGTTTTATGTCCCCCCAGTTTTGTTGTAATTTTCCCCCTTATTTTAATAATATATATGAGCAATCGACAACAAATAAGAGTATGGTTCCAACTTAGTTGGAAACTATTCTTTTTTTTGACATTTTGCTCTTGGCCCATAAAAAAAAAAGTATGTCTTGTGCTTT
>Ga0315913_1009341_pt1 | contig 11508 bp, 8 predicted proteins | sample MpolsnodulesMG_FD_207736 | JGI IMG/M metagenome (GOLD analysis project Ga0315913, IMG submission 207736) | Medicago polymorpha root nodule microbial communities from Los Angeles, California, United States - small nodules | ecosystem: Host-associated > Plants > Roots > Nodule | place: USA... | reverse complement strand
ATTGAATCATCTTCATTTTTAAATGTTTTTATTTGGATTTGTTCGGCTGAGTGTGATTCTGCGGAAGATTAGGATCACTTATTTTTTCAATGCAATTCTTACGGAAGACTTTGGTATACAATTACATATTGGCTTGGTATTTCTTTTGTTTTGCATGGAGATTTAAAGTGTGTTTGGATGAGGAAATTGATAAATTTTAAAGAATTTAGAATTCTAGGTAATTCAAATGATTGAATTAAAAGACTTTCATTTCACAATACTTTTGTTTGGATGAAGTAACAAAAAATTTCATTGTCATCAATTTTGAGCAACTTTTATAAATTTTAATTTTTTTGGGCCAAATTTAAAAATTGAAATTAGTGGTCAATTTGCAAATTTCAAAAATTTTGAGGGGTCAAATTATAATTTTTCAGTTAGATGGGTTAGGGGGAATTTCCAAAAATTATCGTTCAACATTTAATATTGTTTGGGTTTAAGTGCTTTTCACTATTTGGAAGGATCACAATGCCATGATTTTTAATAATAAGGTCGCTCATCTTGTCGCCTTATCGAAGAAAATCAAAATTCAAGCTTTCTGGTGGTTAAAATCGCACTACATTTTGTTTGATTTCGACTACCATACTTGGAGTTCGAAGCCTTTGTCTTGTTTGATGAAGGTTTTTTAATTTTGATTTTGGCTTCTTGATGTAGCTTTTTTTGTATTTGGTAAACTCTTGAACTTTTAAGCTTCCTTTGATACTCCTTATGACAGAGGAGCTTATATTTTGGTTTAATATATTTCTTTAGCCTTTTTAAAAAAATGTTATTATTTTGGGATATTTATGTAAATTTTGGGTCAACATTAAAAATGTAAAATTAGGGGTTAGTTTGCATTTTTTTTGAAATTTTGAGGGGTCAGTTTGTAATTTTTTTTAAAAACAGGGGTCAATTTGCACTTTTTTGAAAATATTTTTAGGGTCAATTTGAGAATTTTGAAAAATATGAGGACCAAAATGCATAATTTGAAAAAATTTGTAAGAAAGAAGAATTTAAAATCCATTGCTTTTAGGTGTCATTTGAAATGCTCTAAATTTAAATTGCACCAAATACTTCACAAATTTCCATCATTTTGAAAATTCTCCAAATTATCATCTAATCAATGAAATTCATCTAAAATGATTTGAATTCTCTCAAAAAATTACATTACCTTAAAACATTCCTCATCTAAACACACTCTTAGGATTTGAGATAAGTCAATGAGAAAGCAATTATGAGAGGAAGATCACCCTCATTATCGTCTAGGTTTACCAAATGCTTAACCATATGATGAAGTTGGAATTAGGAATTCCGTTAATGTTTGACATTTATCTAAGATTTGTTTAAATTCCTCCTTCTATTGGGTAGAATTCGACGAACTTTCATGCTCAAACCCAATGGTGCACTTTTGAGGATTCAATCGCATGTTGTACTTTCATGCTTGCTCGAAGACCTTTTTAAGGTGGGTGATCTGATGAACCTCTTGTTTTGACTTTACAATCATATCTTGCATGTAAACTTCAAGCATGTCACCTATCACGTCTTTGAAGACATTGTTCATCAATCTCTGATAGGTTGCACCTTTGTTTATGCGACCAAATGACATTACATTGTAGTAATAATTCCATATTCATTCACAAAGGCTATTTTTTGTATGTCAATTTTAGCCATTGGAACTTGGTTTTACCTAGAATATGCATTCATAAATGATAGTAGTTTACAACCTGATGAATTATCTACTAGTTTGTTTATGCTAGAGAGAAGGTAAGTGTCTTAGGGCAAGCCCTATTAAGATTGGGATAGTCATAACCATTTGACTCGTGCTCCACCAATTAGCATAAGAAGTCACTTTGACTTTTTTCCCTTTCTGTCCACCTTCTTTGATTCAGTATCCCCATGAAATGTAGCCACCACATCATCTTTTGCATGACACTTAACTTTCAAGTGAACTGTTGACGAGGGAACTCCCTGTTATGCTAGAGTGGGTCTTCGGATGATGCAAATGTAAAGGGACTTGCAGTCTACGACCAAAAACTGGATTTCATAGTGTTCTAGATCCACCTTGACAAAAGGTCACAAGTAGTTCTACATATTCCCATGGTTGAGTGGTTGACCCTTTGAATCCTTGCAGATTAAACCCAATTTATGGGATGATGTTTGTCTTTGTTAGTTGTAATGTGTGGAATAGATATGTTTACATGATAATGACGTATACCCCTATATCGACTAGGATCTTGAGGACATTAAAGTTTTCCACTATGCCAAGTATTTCATCATCATAAAATGAGAAATGTGGTCTTCCTATGGTCACCAACTCATCGAGCTTTCTCTTTATTGTTCTCCTTGGTTGCGTGGGTGATTCATCCCCTTGAGATGGCAAAATCAAAGAAGTAATTATGTACGGGGTGTTCATTATTGGCATGCTAATTGTGAACACGTTGAAGTCTTTGGTAGCATTTGCGTTGTTTGCTTTTTTAGGTAGAGGGAGACTCAACTTTGCCATTTCTTTATGGGAACACATTTCTCGTGTACTACCTCTGAGTTCCTCGTTGTATGAGGATCTCGATGGCATCCTTTTGGTGGATTTAATCATCAGTAATGTGTCTGTGGTACTTGTGGAAATTACCATATTTCCTTTTGTCTTCCCCGAAATTTGGTGTTGTTGCTTTAGGGAATTTGATTCCAACTTTTTAAATTTAGCATATGCGTACTCTAAGAGGATTTTATTCCTTGAGACAACTAGTGGTGTGTAATCGCTGAAATGAAAACCATGTCCTTAGGAGGATTTTTCTTGAGGATTCTCCTTTCATGGTTTCCAAAATCATCGACGATGATATTCTCCTCATACCTGATGTTGGTTTTTTGAGGTTGAAAAACTCGTTGAGGGATGTCGGTCCTTGACGCCTATCGCCTTGCGAAAATCAGTTCCTTGTAAGAGACCTTTTTCCAGTAGATACATCTTTATTTCTTCTTCGCTCCTCAGACTTGGATGACTTCTTTGTTGAACCTCTCAATGTAGTCGCAAAGAGGCTTATTTTTCCCTATAAAGATGCCATCCAATGTTGCAACTGGCTTGGGTTGTCTTCATGATGTATTGATTTGTCTGCATAGTTCATCCCACAAGTAAATGTACTTTATTTTCAGAGTTTCCTACCATGTGTTAATGCTCCTTTTTGTAGTGTTAAGCGAACAATCTACATAAGACCGCTCCTAAAAAATTACGATAGTCGAGAACGGCTTTAATGTTTTTGATAGTTTTGTCTAGATCAGTGGTTCTATCGTATGTATCTTTTTGTGGAGGCTTCTCCAAGCCTGTCAAAATGCGTGCTTCTTGAATTCTCTTTGTAAGTGAACCTCGAGGACCATGCTCATCATCATCTCGAGATAAGGAATGTGAATGACCAGGTTTTTCCTTCATTTGATATTTTAGTTGCGGGGACCTCTATGCTTTTTTCGACCTGGGAATGTCTCGGGGACCCACAAACATGCAGTTTGCGTGCCGTCGTGTTGCAGGCACATGCTTAGGGTTTTCCAGTCTTGGAGTTTTGACTTGAGATGGGTCTCTTTGTGTTCAACATGATGGACTTCCATCCCGATTGTGTTTTCTACACATGTAGTCATTATAGAGTTTGAATGTTTTTGAGTTTTATTGTTGTTGGTAGTTTTGATCTTTTGAAAGGAAAAAAGACGGGAAAAACTAGTTCCTCACATACAGTGTCATTGATATGGACTAATTAGGAGAACGACGTCCAACAAGAAATGTTAGTGTATGTACAAAATGAGTAGAGTTTAGGGAATGAAAGATTGTACTCTGGAGGACATGAAAAATCCTCTATTGTAGTGAATGAAGAAATCCTTCCAATCATGGTTGAGAGTCGTTGTTCGATGGTTACAGACGACATGGTTTGTAATTGTCGAGCTATACACTTTGAAGGCTTCAAGAGGGACTTTACGATTCTTACGGAATTTGATGTCCTTATCCATTATGATCGAGTCTCCCTTTCATGGTAAGTGTTTTAGTTGTATTTTTGGAGCCTTAATGTACTAGGCCTAGTTTTGGATCTTGGACTGACCAGCAGGACTGTTTGGACAGTCCAGATCAAAGAATATGTTGAAAATATTCAAATCAAAGTTAGTATGAAGTAGACATTAGACCATGTGCAATGGTGTTGAATGGTGGTGTTGACACTTGGATGCAATGCAATGCTGTTGAATGGTGGTGTTGACACTTGGATGCAATGCAATGGTGTGTTGAATTGGAGGAGAGAGGACAAAAGAGTTGAATTGGTTCAACTATGTTGAATTCTGCCGTTTTTTTACCAAAATTCATGATTTTTTTTATTTATAAATAGAGACTTTGTTCATTTGATTTGGACACAGAAAAAAAACCAAAGTTTTCACTATCTTAATATTATTATTATCTTTCTATTAGCTTTTCTTTTGAAGTTTTAATTTTTTTTTAGTGAAATGGATCCTAATAATAATCATTTCAACACCATTCTTCTAATTACCCATTTAGCTACCAAAATCCCAACAATTATCAAAATTCAAATCAATTTTCCAAACAACGTCCTCAAAGCATACATAGTTCTGGTTTTGCATTTGAAGTTAAGAAAATAAAAATAAATTATTTAAATAAATTTTGTTTTTCCAAAATAACTAAAAAATAAATTGTTAAGTGTTTATTATTTTAATTTAATTATAATCGATAATTGTAATTTTATGTAATCAAAAAAACAAAAATATAAAATTAAATAAGAATAGGAAATAAAAAATGGTGGGGTAGAGTGTTGAATGAAATAACCATTGGAGAGGATAAAAGTTGAAGAGTAGTGATATTTGTACATCCAATTGATGACAACTTTGGTGACAATCTTGCTTTTTTCTCTTCTTATTGGTCAAAAACAATGGAGAGAGAAAAAGGAAGAGAGAGAATAAGAATGTTATGTGAGTATGAGAGAGAAAGTTGTCCAAAAGTTGTCAAATAATGGTTGTACAAATATCATTTCTCAAAGTTGAATGAGTGTTGAATAAGAGAGAGAAAATGATGTGGAGTGTTGGGAAGAGAAAAAGTGGGTGTTTGATTAGAAAATTGTATTTCAAATGAATATTTAAGGCACTTTTGTTACTTGTTTTGCAAGTTACTTAGGGAAAAGCCGAGAGATAAGTGATTATAGCCCTTTTACGCTTTATCTATCTTACTTCACTCATTTATGCAGGAGTTGAACTCAAGACACTAAGCAAAGAAGAAAAACAAAGAGGAAGTGCAAAAGTGAACTCGCCATGGCGAGTAAATGATGACCAAATGCGAGTCAGAGGCGAGCAAGAGACAGAAAGTCTAGAAACTACTCGCACTCAACACGCAAAGGCGAGCAGGAGGCGAGTGAACTCGCAATGGCGAGTGAAAGGTGAGCTTCAAAGGCGAGCAAGTTCCAGAGAGCACTAGTTTTCACACGCCCTCAACTCGTAAAGGCGAATGGAAGGCGAGTAACTCGCAATGGCGAGTGCATTTACTCGCGAGGCGAGTTAGGGCGGCCAAAACTCCTCAAAGATGATGTGGCACACACCCATTGGTGAAGGAACCTTAACTCGCCATGGCGAATGAAGGAACTCACGAGGTGAGTTGATGCAGATTAACATTTCTATAAATAGCCCTTGATCATTTCATTAAAGGATATTTTAGAATCTTATAGAATATTTTGCAATAACTTTAGAGAGAGAGATAGGGCTTGTTCTTCACAGAGTGAGTGATAGAAGGTGGATTCTTTCTCATTTGTTGAGAAATCACAAAGTTGTAATGAATCTTTCCATTTCAATTCATTCTTGCAAAGCTTCCATGGCAATGAGTAGCTAAATCTCCATTGTTAAGATTAGAGGTACTTGATCTTAGCTAAACATGTAATCTTTTGATCTATAAATATATGGTTCTAGCATTTGATTTGATATTGAGATTATTCTTGCACTTTATTATTTATGTTTGATTTAATTGTGATTGAAAAATACTTTTGAATCTAGGTTTAGAATAATCCTCTATCCAAACATAAATTCTAGACATGAAATTGATGTTTAGATAATCACTCTTTGTATCCAAACTTAATGCTTTTTTATCATTTAATAGATTGAGAAATCGTCGATTAAACGATAAGAACGACTCTTGAATCGTTTAATAGTTTGAGACATCGACGATTGAACGATACAATTGAAGTCACAATATTATTTGGACACGAATGATATTGACGAGGGATAGTGGTAATATCAAAGAAAAGCTAGAATTCATGTATGATCTTTAGGTTACGTGTAATGTTTGATCAATGAACTCTAATCCTAACAAGTTTCACGCCTTATTAATCTCGATTTTTAATCTTACAACATAATTAACTTGATTCTAAGCAAAGAAACAAACTACTCTTTTAACTTAAAATGATAATTGGTGTCGAACGGTCCGTGATATCGCACTAGTCCCCGTGGAGATACTTACTTTTGATATTACATCAGTGTTGAGAGTGTGAACCATTGTAAATGGTCTTAGAAATGGTCAAATGATTACACATGATGGTCAACATCATTTCAAGTCACGTGGTATTGCCAATACTTTCTCCTAGTAAATGTGTAATCTTAAATTTATATATTTTGTTATTGGGAAAACTTAACTTATGTCCATAAGACACGAGTTAATGAATCAAACATAGTAATTTTTGTTGGAATATATGCATTGAATTTAATGTTTGAATTTCTAATAAATATAAGGCTAAATTGCATTTTTAGTCCCTTAACTATTTAGGTAGTATCGCTTTGGTCCCTTAATTAAAATTCGATTTATTTTACCCCCTTAACTTCTCTCTGATACACACTTTGGTCATTTCCGTTAGTTTTAATTCAAAAACGTTAGATTTTCTTCTTTTTCTTTTGGAATTTTTCTGGGATTCTTGTTGTTGGAGGTTGATGGAGATGATAAAGAGGAGAAGAAGATGAAGAAAATCTAACATTTTTGAATTAAAACTAACGGAAAGGACCAAAATGTGTAACAGAGAGAAGTTAAGGGACCAAAATAAATCGAATTTTAATTAAGGGACCAAAGTGATACTGCCTAAATAGTTAATGGACCAAAAATGCAATTAAGCCTAAATATAATGCACAAAACTTAATGAAATATTTATACTTTTGAGTTCCTTAACATGTGCCCTAAAGACACAATTTAGAATAACCTTTTGTTATAATTTTATTAAATCAATGAAAAACTTAATAAAAGAAGCGTGATAAACATGAGTGTTTTGCTAAGCAGTGCCATTAGGGTATTAGTTAAGGAATATACAAATAAAAATTTTGTTTTCGAAATATAAAATGTTACTTTTGATAAAGTAATGATTACATAATTTTTTCATAAAAACTTACTTGTTTTGGATGTTTAACCAATGCCCTTGAGACACTGGTTAACATTCTCTTAAACAGGAATTTGATTATAATTTTTTTTTCAGGAACTATAATTATTATTAGAGTGTAAAAAATGACTGTAAAAATATATGTGTTCCTGAGTGATTGAGATGTTTTTGGGTTATCATAATGATATTGCCGACCATGTCGGGTCTGGAGAATAAAAGCAATGAAGAGTCCCACATGTAGACATGTGAGCTGCACAGCAGCACAAGGAATGGTCACTTGATCAGGTGATGGAGATTTAATTGCCCTATTTCTCTTTTGCTAAATGTATTCCGTCAATAGTTAGAGACTTCCTTTAAGGTTAGGATCCCATTTTATATGAAGATGATATCTTTGAATAAATGTTTTTCCATACATATCAAACAAAGATAGAATTTATGATTATGTGTGTAAGAGACTCGATTATCTGTTAATTGTATCACACTATATTATAATTGTTCTATTTCTTAATAATAAACAACACCACTCCACTGCAAACTTTATCTATCGTGTTTCTCTATTGATTTTGTGGCCAATATATTATTACTAACTTACCTGTCTGGAGGTGGGAAATATATTATTACAGATTCTGTAGAAATAACGTTTAAATGGGAGATGCTCTTTGACCATTGACCAGTAGCAGCAGGAAGGTAATTGTCTCTTTAGTACGTAATTTATAGGATGGGAAAATGTCTCATTTAGGTATAGATGCCGTCCAAGTTTAAATGATTTTCAAACATTAATCTTGATCACATATAATAATATACAAAATGTGAAAACTTTACGTCAACATGTCACAATTAATATAAAGTTTATATTACATTGGTTAGAGTATTAAAAGAGTAAGTTTGTATAAAAATTTATGTAATTATTCCAATGATAAAAAGAACAAATTGTACTTTTAAGATAAAATTTGTTTTAGTAAAATTCTTAAACAATGTTTTTAGGGTTTTCGTTAGTAAAACAGTTAGACATATTATTTGATGTAACAGTTAGTTACAATTACAATCATTATTTACGCTTTCCTTCCTTTCAAAAATATTACTTACACTAATTTATTAAGTTAGGCTATTATTCTCCTTGGCCGTATAAATCTTGTTATATCTCCTCGTTATAAAATTAATATATAAAAACCATTATTTACACTTGAATAGAAGACAAGTTGGCAACAAGCTGCGCCGTTAGACCTTTTCGGATGGCAAAACCAATCCTCGTGAGCACAACATTCACGGACCTAGGAGACATGACTTTGCTATGCATGACCTTTTAAACTCTATGTAGAAGGTCAACAACCTCTGGTGCTAGGAAACCGAAAGTGTCAAAAACAAATGGTATAAAAGCATGTTGATTGTCAGAACACGTTTTCTCATGTTTGGCCACTTTGCTTGACGCAACTTTTAGGGATGCCTGTCCTACGGTAAAAGGTCCGACAGCTAATCCCACACGTGGTGAAACTCCAGTCAAGTCTACACAAGCATGTTTTCCACCTACCCATCCGTACACCATAATGTCTGCAGGACTGGGCGTTGAACTTCTATCTAGTGGGTTAGTCAGGAAGTTCACAAGCGCCTCTTTCTTCACTGATATTTCCGCCCGTCTGAAAATATCAAAAAGTACATCCCTAACAAAGTCATGTCTGTACTTAAAGTCAGGAAGCTCCTTACAATGGACGGCATGCTCCCCAAAAGTATCCAGACACACCTTACGACAAACAGGGCACACCTCATCAATAGGAAACAGTGGAATCATAAGACGATATCTAAGGATAGTATGATACTCCACTGGTGACATGCTGACCTAACCCATCAATCGGGATAGCTAGAAGAAAATTCTGAGCATGTGCTGCTTGCAAACATCCCAAAATTGCCTTTTGTCTCGTTGTCATGTCAAACTTAACTTCCATATCCTGAACACTTTCACTAAAAAGAGCACTCGCCAAAACATGTTGTGCTTTAGGAGGGATAGTGTCTTTGCTAGTAAAACTACTAACATCAGAATCTAAAATCACACTACGAAGACCATCCAAAGCATTATCAAAATCCAAGTCCATGCCACATAACCCACTGTCTCTCAAAATATGATCCTGTAGCACCCAAGACTGTGCCCTAGAAACCACAAAAGTATAAGAAGAAGCCTCTAATGCTGAGTACAAACTCAGCCTTCCAAACCTAATAGGTAAAGAAGCCATCCTCCATTGAAGGTCCTCAAAGAAAGGACCTCCACCAACCACAATGTCCTCAACCGCTTCACGCAGCTCTTTATCAAACAACATAGCCGCCTCCTCCATGTGAATCGGTTGGCACGTCCTTAAGCCAAAGAAAAGTTTGGCAATACCCATGCACGATCGAAGTAGAAGCTCATTCTGAGGATCCCGTAACTGAGGAAGAAGATGCATTAACTCAGCAGCCCTGGAAGCTCTCTTCATGGCCAACCCCTCAATAAAACCTTTATCTCGGCTAACAGCTCCTCCGAGCAATTTCACCCCCAACGCCGGCCTCCCAATCTCCGTACGGAACAACCCCCTACGATGCTTATTATCATCACATGAAGGCCAAAAGATCTCAATCTTATGAATATTCAATTCAAGGCCCAATTCTGGCCCAACAACCCGAATGATGTCTAAAGCTTTAGCCACCTCCTCTGAATCCCCTACAAGAGTCCCATCATCGAGGTACTAAGCATGAAGAAGAAACTTGCAACTATCTCTAACCTAATGAATAAGAGGGTGCAATATAAGAGAAAAAAGGAGCGGTCCTAATGGGTCGCCTTGTTGCACTCCAGTAGCAGGCATAATTTGACCATCACCAAGGTATAATCTTGCTGCCTGTCCATAAAGAAACTCAACCCATAAAGAAATAGATGGGCATCTCAATCTCACCTCACGTAGTAGTGCCGACCTGTCTACCAAGTTGAAAGCATTCGAAAAATCTACTGTAAGCATAGTCAAGGAACCATCTTCATGTCGCAGGTTCAACAACCTGTTGACACTGTGCAAAATGGACTCCGCCCCACCTAAGACCCCAACACCAAACTGAAATTCATTAAGATATTTAGCCATATCTTTACCAACTACTTTCATAGCAACTTTGGATACCAGACGCCTCCAAATAGTACCTACTGCAATAGGGTGTATCCCACCATCAGGCTTTAACAATGGTGTCAAAGGTGCAGAAGCTACAAACTCTGCCAAACTCAAGGGACATCTTCCTCCTAACCATAGGTTAACCACTAAAGTGATAGCACATAAGAGATCTCTAGCCATAACTAAACCTTCTCCACACAATGCATCTAATAGGTGTTGGGCTCGCAGACCGTCTCTACCACAAGATGTCCGTTTAGGAAACGACTTAATGCATTTGAGAACGGTGTCAACTTCAACCACAAGGGGAGCTTCAGAAAACAAGGTGGTCGGCATAGAGGGAGGTGACATGTACGGGTGTTTGACCCCTAAAATTTCCATAGTATCTTCATTATATGGGGCTACTCTGGATGACCTTAACACTTTCACTACTGCTGTGAAGTGTCTGTCAGCAACCTTACGAAGGCATTGTTTGATGTTAGGACCCATCTTTTTATCTTTTTCCTTAAAATTCTCTCCTCCATTACTTGTACCAACTTGTCCAGATTTTCTCAACACACCACCAACCAACTCAACAAAACCATAAGTTTCTCTCCACTTAGCCAAACAACCCAGGATATGACGTTGTTGCAAGGACTTCCTATTTCCAGACCTACGATCTTGCCTAGTATGAGGCTTGAACACTTGTAAAGTGCAACGAGGAAGCAACAACAAACGAACCCAAGGGCCTAAAAAACATGGATCATGAACCACCTGATAAAGAGCATCTTTTAATGCCTAAGAGAATGCAAGACGACAACTATGAGGAATACTCTTCACAGTGAAGAGAGGAACTTGGAGGACTTCATCCAACAACCTTGCATCCACAACCATCCCCTCCTTTGCAGCAATAGCAACAGAGTCTTTCCTAGATGGTTTTACAATATGCATAATGTGACTCCCAACCTCCCACATCTCATCAGTAACACGAACCATACCATCGGGATGATGACACGCAC
>Ga0315913_1009333_pt1 | contig 11519 bp, 5 predicted proteins | sample MpolsnodulesMG_FD_207736 | JGI IMG/M metagenome (GOLD analysis project Ga0315913, IMG submission 207736) | Medicago polymorpha root nodule microbial communities from Los Angeles, California, United States - small nodules | ecosystem: Host-associated > Plants > Roots > Nodule | place: USA... | reverse complement strand
GAAAATGAATGAAACAATTTCAACGAAAAATAGAGCAAATAAAATGAAGAAGATGGAGAAATCATACAGAGAGAGAGAAATGGAGATAGTGAGAGCGTTGAGAAAGAGTGATAGAGAATTTGGGTTTAGTCACTATTTTTATAGTTAAAAAGAAGAAGAAGAAGAAGAAGAAGAAGAAGAAGAAGAAAAATGTGGGGACTAACCTCAAGGGTCTATAGTAATATTGCAACAAACTTGGTCTAGTGTGAAAATGGAAATCCAGATACTTGTTTATAGGTATTGGTGTAACAGAACTTGTGATGTTTGACTGGCAAATTGAAGCCATGCTTTGTAATGGAATGGCCAATGGAAAGGACAACAAGTTACTGTATCTATCTCAAAGATACTTTGGGTCCTTCACATTTGGTTGCATTTCATAGCTGTAATATGAGTACATCTGTCAACAAATCTTAACCCTTTAAATACTTTGTGTAATTACTCCTTTTTTTTTATCCAAAAAATGAAGTTCTTAAGCACTCCTCCTATAAGCAAAAAAAAGAGAGTATATTTATGTGGTCCAAATCTAAGGAGAAATGATATTTGTACAACCATTTTGTGACAACTTTTAGATAACTTTCTCTCTTATACTTACATTATATTCTTACTCTATCTCTTCCTTTTTTTCTCTCCATTGTTTTTGACCAAGGAAAGAGAGAAAAGGAAGGTTGTCGAATAGGTTGTACCAAATGGTTGTTCAAATATCATTGCTCAAATCCAAATGATCTACCTACCAATTAAAGTCACACATCAACAACCGAAGTTGAAAGCAGATAAGCACAAGTAAAATCACCACCTAAATATTTGAAAACCCCATTAACAACAAAACTCATAGAAGAAAATCCACAAAAAACATAACCACCACCAAAAATCACCACAAAAACCAGCACCAACACCACCACACAAAACTATCATTAACCACCACAAAAACCATCATGAATCCTCACCAAAAATCAGCACAAGCCACCGCGAGCATCACCACGCAAACCAACACCAGCCACCACGAGCATCACCACCACGATCACCGCCACAAAAAACTCAGTATCAACACCACCATGAAGACCACCACGAAGTACCACAACCGAAAAAACAAAAACAAAAAAATCCCAAAAACAAAACCAACTCACAAGCTTCAATCATCGTGAATATGAATATCAAACTAAACTCAAGAAACAAGGAACTAGCGAACCTGCTATCTAAGAAAGATAACTTTGTGGCATAGGCAGTAGCAGTACCAAGACCTCTGAAATTAGTCGAAGCATTTATGCTAAGTTTTTCCGAAAATATAAGTTTCTTTTCATATTTTTTTGTGTTTACAATTTGTTTCTTAAGTGTATTTGGTATATTTTCTATAGTATTTTAGTTGTTGTTTTCAGTTTTAAATGTATTTTGAGTTCCTATAAAATTTACAATTTTGTAAGTTTGGTTTTATTCGTAATTTTTCTCAAAATTTAGGAACTAAATAAAGTATAACACTTTTTTTTTGTTAACTTTATTTTTCACTGGGGCTTAAAATTGAATAAAATCCATGCAAAAGAATAAACTTAAAAGTCGTAATTTTATTTATTTTTTGGTCAGGTAGTCTAGTGGCTAGAATTCATCTTATAAGGTGAATAAGTGGGATGTCCGGGGTTCGAACCCCGACCCCTGCATATAATAATGCATTGTCCTACCAACTGAGTTATGCTCACGGGACTTAAAAGTCGTAATTTTACAAGAACTAAAAGTAAATGTGTTATATTTAAATTTTAATACAAATAAATTTATTGACAATGTGTTCCCTCTATGCAATTCTTTTTGAGGTTTTGCATATTTTTGTTTCATTAAATGTAATCTTATTCAAGGTATGTCAAACATTAAATATAAGTATTTTATTCAATCTTAATTTGAATCTTGGTTTGTCTATTGGAGTCTAACTCATCCAGCTGAACTCAACCCCATTGGTCTTTGATATGTCTAAGGATTTTATTTATATCAGTAACTAATTTTGAAATCGTGATATCTACTTTATGATTTTAAAATATGCAATTGAATGGTTAAATTTCAAAGTCAATGATAATAGTTAATTGAAAATTTTGCTCCCTACTTTAAAATGTTAAAATCAATATGAGAGTTTTAAAATTAGCTGAGAAGACTAGAATAAAATAAGTCATAAAAAGGCCTAGTGGCATGTTGATAACATGTTAGGTTGCAAATGTAGATAATGTGAACGAAAATACTTTTTGTATATTTGATTCAATTATAGTTTTGGAATCATGACATTGACTTCTTTTTTTAATGTTTGTGTAAAAACTATTCTAAGATTATGATATTTATACACGAGGATTATAGAAAAAGTGGAGACTCGCATAATAATCGACGCTCTTGCTAAGATTTAAGAAATTATATGGTTAAATATGAATAACTAAAATAAAAAACAACAAAATAAAATTACTTTCTGATGAGGACTCACACCCCTTAACACAAGGTTTTTGGTTCGAATTTTGTGGATATAATTGAGAGAGGAGACTCAACAAATGTATTCAGTTAGATTTGTCAATCGAAATTAATTATATAAAATCGATGAATATTTCGCATTAATAACATGGTTATAAGTATAATAAAAATAATAGCACTAAATAAATTTTTTTAGGAGATAAAGCATGAAATACCTATTGGTGTGTTAGTCTTATATAAGCAATTTTTTTTTAGGTGATGTCTTATATAAGCATGTTAGGTCTCATGTGGAGATAATGGGTATGAAGATGACAATTGTTGTTTTGAAATCTTGATATCGATGTTGAGATTTAAAATATACAAATTGATGGTTAAATCTCAAAGTCAATAATATGACTGAAATCACTAATAGAGTTTTAAAATCAGTTGAGTAAGACTAAAACAAAAAACTATGAAAACCCCGGTGGCATGTTTATGTTATGGAAGCATTTTCGGTTGCAAGTGAAGACAATGTTTTCAAAGATACTTTTTTTTATATATATTTGATGAAATTGTGAGGAAAAAAACTCTTCAAAAGAAGTTGTGTTAATCAGGGATGTGAATTTGTATTCATAAACGGAAATGTGTTCGGAGACTATCCTATTCAGAGATCTGCAAACATGATTATTTTTTTTAGTGGAGATGGGAATAAGAGAAAAAAGTCTCTGAGAAGTAGTTCGGAGAGAGGGATACGATCATATCTTCCATTTTCGAGCACTTTACTAAAAAGTAATGTTATCTGTATAACTATTTTGTAACAATCTTCTTCATCTCTCTTCTTATCGGTCAAAAACAATAGAGATAAATGGGAAGAGAGAAAGAGCACAATGTGAGAATGAGAGAGATAAGTTGTACAAAAGTAGTCATAAAATGGTTATACAAATATAATTTCTCTCAATTTATTACCAAAAAAACGTGTATATAAAAAAAATTGATTCTAGTCTCTTTAAAACTTGGTGTATGTTTAAATGAGAGACGAACTCACCATAATTTAATAGGCTAAAAAAGTGTAGCATTTTCCAAAATCATAATAGTTTACATTAATTTTGGCTATCTCACTTTCAATCCAAACACGCATAACAGGTGATGTAATGAGAATGCACTCTAATCCAAAAATGTACCTTTGCCATCTTTTAACATCCCGTTCCCCTTATTCCTTTTCAGTTTGCACAACCATAAAAGGGGTCGGTGCATCCTTCCAAAAAAAGGGTAAAAATACGCAATTTTATTAGTTTTGAAGTTTTTGAACTTGGTTCTTTATAGTATTTTCTTTGCCTTTAGGAGAATAAGATTATAAAGGAGTAAACTTCAATATAAAACCGTCTAATTATAAAACTTTGCACAATAGTTAAAGAAAGACAAATGCCAAATGGCCTATAATAAAACCAAGCTATCTACCACCCCAGCTAGAGAATAAACTAGAATTACGTATCACCAGACTAGTATCTTTCATGAGAATCAATGTCTAAATTAAATAAACTCCAAAATAATAAAGTGGTAATCAACTAGTGATTCCTTGTCAAAGAAAAACAGTGAATCCTAAAGACAAGCTTGTATCTAAATCCTGCTAAAATCTAAATGTTGGAAGGAGATCCGTTTCTTCTAAGCAAGCCAGATTTGACATTTCTTCCCACCTAACATTTATCCACACACACACAAAATATACGAAATGAGAACTTAGAGAACACGATCTAAGTTTGCCAAAACAACAAGCTATGATATGCTTGAAGTCTCAATTGGAATACAAACAAATTAGTCCATCAAGAGTAAGCACTTATTCTAAACTCAACAACTATCATCAGAACAAGAAACACATGTAATGCAGCCATTATGACTCTTATTTTCCAATGCCATGACACGAGAAAACAGACATTCCTTCAAAGGCAACAAAATAAGTTGCATAAGCATACCATAAGATCAATCATGTCGCAAATTGGATTACAGTATCAAATTAATTGTGTGCCCATATATCAAAATTTACAATGTCCACAAAAAAAGGGCACCTCGGTTACCAACCCCTATGAACATCTTGGGGAGGATTGACCAAGACATATAAAGAATCATAATCGCCTCAGGACTGTTGAAACTGCTACCAAGGTTTAAGGTCGCCGACAGGGCCAGCAGTCCAATTCAAGCTCTTCTCCCCTGGTTTCAAGAATACACTCCTGTCATGTGGCAACTTCCGTGCAAGTCCATTTAGAACTTGATGGAAAGCGTCTCCTGATTGTGCAGGTTGAGGGAATAACATTGCTTGCTTCATAGAAGGGTTAGCAAGCAATCTTTGTTTCCTTAATATAACTTCTGGTGGGATCGATGTGAGTATGGTATCCAACTTAGGAACATCCTGCTCATCAACAAACACCCCGATCTCTTCCCACGGTATTGCATCGGCAAACGGTAGAACAATATCATCGGCAATAATAACAGGAATGCAACCAAATACCACAGCTTCAACCAATCTTGGGCTCCAGGGGGCCCATCCAAGTGGGCATAGACAAAACACAGCTCGTTGCATGTCCTCGTAATATGTTGTTGGATGCTCCGTTGAAATATCAAATAGTGGATTGTCCTTAAAGTTCTCCCACACCGCTGCTCTTGCACCTCTGTTAAAGTTCCAAATTACAAACAGATTGACCAGTTACGATTATTTGTTCATCCAAGTCTGTTTTGCTATAAAAAAAAATCAATGCATGCACCAAGACATGTATGCATACTTAACTTGATTTTCAATCAGAATTTTAGAACTACTCAATTTTAGATCCTGAATATTGAGTACAGTTAATCTCAATATGATTCATCAATTTCAATAATGACATGCAATTATATATTAAAATAAATCAAAATTATTCTCCATTGCCTTTTCGCCTTTCGGTTAAAATATGCATGCCAGCATTCTTATGCATACAATAAATATGATAGTAAAAAAAAAGATGGATACTCAAACACCCTCATTTGAAGTTTGGACCGGTAAAAAGACCTACCTTGCATAATAACCACCTTCAGGGTCATTTCCAACATCATAAAACAGTCCTCGGAAGTACACAAAAATTGACCTGGGAGTCTTATCAGGAATCAAGTGGGTGTGCATTTTCTGTGGTGGAGCATATGGAGGAATGGTTATTGAGCCATCTTTCAAGCACACGTGATTCCTCTGTCCAAATGTTTGAACCAAGGTAGCACGCCGCAGCAGCGAAAGAATCCCTCTTTCAATTGCCTTCTCTTCCTGAAACAAAATAATAATAAAATAAAAGTGTGTTATATGATTTATGTGCAGCATTGGAATTTTCAAAGTAGCTCTAACAGTGACATGACCAATAAATTTTGAATAACATATTCTAGACTCATACTTGGTAATGGAAACATGCCCCAAAGTCATGAGGAACCACAAAGAAATGATCGGCTCCCTCTGTTCGGTTCCAATAAGGCCAATTTGAAGAAATAAGCTGTATGGCACTTCTCATCATTCGAGGTGACTTAAAGGGTAAAGGGAGGCCATTTGGTGTCAAGTCACAGGTGGTGTATACAGGGGTATAAAACCAATCAGCTTCTTCAGGATTAAGGGTTCGGACAGCGCTAGATAAGAGAAACCGGTGCATAAAGATCTCAGCAGCGAACATATGGGTTAGGCATCTTGGGTCCTTTTGCAGAATTTTCTTATTATATTTGCTTGGAAGCTCATAAACAAAAACCTTTAACCTTCCAACCGGATCATCTTCCAATACATCACCAGCACTACCTACAATCAGTTCAACCACAACATGCTTAGAATATTTAATAAAATGAAATATCAGTTTAAAACAACTATACTCACACATATAATTTGAAGAAATGCATTAGACCCTATTGTATCTCCAGAAACAGAATTTCATAATGCAAGTCCTTCTAAAATGGTACATAAGAAAGCCTATAAACACCTAAAAATTCCAAGTGACCAAGGATGTGCACATTTGTTGTATGTACCAAACATATCGTTACGAATTCCTTAGAAATTACTAATCTATTAAAACTACCGAGCCTATAGATGCAAGATTACGAATAATACATCCTTCCATGAGGGGGTGTTAGGATACCGGCTTTGGGGAAATATCCTGTAATTGCAGAAAATTGGAGAAAGTTTATTATCTGTGTTTTACCATTCTGTTAACCATTTCAGAGAGCGTGTTAAGCTTCTAAAACAATTAAGGCGTAAAGTTGGAACATTTTAGAATCGTACTTTCAAGCTTTCCGATGTTTGGTGGGTGTGCCCAGATAATGGCAAGAGAATGAAAGCATTTGGGTATATATATGTTCAGCTTGATCGGATAAACAAAGGCAAGGAATTTATTAGGAGAGCTAAAAATACCAATCCCTGTTATAACAAAACATTTCTTGAACTGGAAGAATTGTTAATTCTGGTCCAACATCAGGAACTGTATCAAGTAGTCTATCACTTCCTTTTGTTCTTAGTGTTGCCCTCAGTGTCTACCAAAGTTCAGGCCACATACACATGAGCCGAGAGATAGAAAAGTACTTGTAGTTGTTGATAAGTCAGTCTTTCATCAACTGCCCTTCTGTTTGATACTTTGCAACACTTCTGGGTTGTTGTTGGCGGGAATCTAACAAAATGTGCGAGGAAGAAACTACTGGCAGCGGTGATAAAAAATGAGATGGCATGCTTTAATCAAAGCGGAAAATATGAGCGTTAGGATTATTGTAAGGCTAACTCTTGATGCCAAAAAAATCTGATCTGCCATTGGAGCCCAAATTTCAGTAATTGTGGGGAATACAACACTTATGTTGCTACCTATACTACAGGTTGTGTTGCAGGGGTGCCTTGCCCTCATAGCTATCTTCCTTGTTGTCATCAATGTAAAGACTGGTGCTCCCATTAATTCAGAAATGGAAATTTTTGGTTGTTTAAACTAAAACCTTGAAACTCCATTGTGGCAGCTCTCTAGGAAAGGATAAATCATTGGAAGTAGATATGAGATAGTTTTGTTTGCACATTATACTCCCTATGCACTTGGTCTTTGGTGTGTTGTATGGCTTGTAAAGCATGGCAATTTCAATTTCTCTAAGATACAAATTTTAAGGGTCCTCGTGGTCACTATCTCTGTATGCTTCCGATTCCATAATTCCAGCTGGATCAAATTTTACATTCAGGATTACTTACATAACTATCTTCAAGTATTGTGTTCAATAGTGATGCCTTCAGATAGCAACACTCGGGAAATTGTTCAACAAGAGGCACTGATCTCAGTCCCTCTAGTCATAGCTAGGAAGGATACATTTCTACTCGGAAGTCAATTTCAGTACCTCATCCGTGAAGACAACATCGTTCTTCAAGAGGCGGGTCATGTTAGGATACCTTATCTAGGCCTAAGCTCTACAAATGGGCTTAACTGGGAAGTTAGACAGAACTTCAATATAGGGGAAAGAAGGAAAGAGGAGGTCATGGAGTTCTGGCCGTTAGTAACCACTGGGGTTGGGCAGAGAAATTTCTTCTCTTCTCTCAGCAGCATTTGCTCTGATTTACAAGGGTTCATCCTTTCTGTAATATTTCCTTTTTTCAATCAATAATACAATTCCTTTTCTATCGATGTGTCCTGTGCACATTGAGGGGGAGTAGGAACAATAAATTTCAAATGCTGATTGGAAATCAAGCACGGCCCTATTTATAACCGCTAGGTTCAATTTTGCTTGCATTCTCTTTGAAGGTTCACTACCCATACAATTATACATTTTCAAAAATCTTAAATGAGTTGCTGACACTGGACCCAGGGATGGATGTAAGTTTGGCGTTGTTGCAGTGACTCGAGCGCCTGCTAATACTTGTCTTAATTCTCAACAAAAATCACTAAGCTTATGCAAAATATGATTCACTTATCCTCTTTCAAAAAACATTTATTTTGAGGTAAAGTGGATCTAATTTCACCCTGAAAGTCTTAAAGTTTAGTTAAAAACTTGGAGAAAAAAAATAGTATTTTACCAGCAAGAGCTAATATACAAAGCCTATCAATGAATATCTGAACTGCATTTAAATAGCTCTTTCAATACGACAACATTAAAAACATGCACCAGTAATACCGCAGATTTGCAGGATCTTAGTAACATAATTATGAATGTCTTATGTGAAATTTGATGTTTAAATATTAGTTGGATGAACTTTAGGATTGATTAATAATTGGCCCCGCAATCATATATGTCTAGCTCCATCCCTGGTTGGACCTAATCTAAGGAAATGTTCTACAGCGAAAACCGACAAAAAAAGTTCTACCAGAATTGTAGTTACAGTATTGAACTATAAGGCATGGCACTTGAAAATTCAGATCTTAATATTAATGCAGATTAACAGAAGAACCAATCTTTTAATCATTGAAATTATAACATGCTAAGTTAAATAATATCAGCAACAACTATGATAATCAACCTCAATCAAAAGCAGATCCTAATAAAACACATTCATAATAACCATAAATTAAAGACACAACATTGAAAACCATAACATGAAGCAATCAAATTCAAACCTACATGCCACCTAACCATAAAGAAATTGATCACAATCAAAAAAAATTCAAGACCTAAACAAAAATAATCAAATCAAACTAACCAAATCAACAAAAAGCTACCTGAAATTCTTTCAGTAGGTTGATTCCTACGAAGCTCAACAGCATCAATTGTAAAGAGAAAAGTTGCACAAAGAAGCCCAAAAAAACACAATTTCCAAATACCCATTTTTTAGTTCCTCAAGAAAAGAATAAACTTTATGATGCTACTGCAAAAGAAGTAGGAAAGTGAGTAATATAAAGAAGTCAAATATAGTCAAAGAAGAAGGTTAAGAGGTCACAAGAGAAAGTAGTTGTGAGAGATTTCTTAGGAATGGGATTTAGCAGAGAAGCAACAGAGACAGAAAAGAAAGAGTGAATTTGCAATGAAGAAAGTTGAAAAATGGAAGAGTGAGGAAGAAGATGAAGGAGGTGGTAATATAAAACTGGATTTTGCTGGTTTAGTTTAATGTTTTGTTTTTGTCAAATTTGATATCAAGTCTATTTCACTCAACCATTTTTGCACCAACTGCTGTCTGTTGGGGTTAAACTTCAACTTTTTGTTTTATTTTTTTAGATGAGTTAAAGACTCAAAGAACATTATATAGATATTTTTAGACTATTTATCATCGATATCTATTTAACTATTGGTGTTGTAAACAAATAATATTTAGTTCATTACAAACTAAAAAAAAATAACTTTTTATGATGTTCTAAACATTCTTCCAGAAAATCATTTAAAAATTAAAAATAAAATAAATAAATAAATTTAAATTTAACAAAGATAAAATACATTTTTTAGCTTGTACACAAAAATGCAATTTTTAGCAAATAAAAGTGTCTTCAAAACGTCCACAGGTCCTGGTCAAACTTACAAAATTCTGAAATTATTACGTCGGGCGCAATGATTGAGATTTGAACCCCGATATCTCTATTTATATTGTGAATTTATAATGATTTTATCGTCTCTCTCAAATAAAAAAAAATGATTTTGTCGTTTCGTCTATCGGTAATAAAGATATATCTTTAAAACATTTAAAAAATATTGACTAAAATTATTTTTGTTGACAAAAAATATTGCCTAAAATAGTATTTCCAATCACACTCATAAAATATAATACTGAGTTAGTGACAATTATATGTCGATAAAGTCCCTAAAAAAAAAAATTATAAGTCGATAAAAGTGAAATAGTTCATTCCTTCAAAAACAAGTGACATAATTCATTGTAACAAAAAATAAAGGTTAAAGAAATGAAAGGAGTGATTATTAAGAACGAATTATGACACAGAATACTGAAGTATAATGTGAAGTTCAAGTGTCATGATATAATTGCCTCCGGAGCATCGGTTAAGGAGCAATAAATTAATCGGTCCTACTTATTTTACCTCAATAAATGAGAAATAAATCAACTAATTAAAATAAGAAAAAGTTATATTTAATACTCTTGTCAAATCCTTTATACATCTACACATCACACGTGCGTCCTTTCCATTACTATTTTGCTCATATCCCTGTATCCTTCATTTCTTCACAAAATCAATTCTTACTGTGAATTTTACTCAAGGCAATTTATTTTTTCCGTGAATTTTTTTTTATCATTTTTTTTCTTTCAAACCAATTCATGGAAAAGCTAGTAACATAACAATTAAAATAATGTCCATAAAAAAAATAAAAGAAAGAGCGTACGAAAATGAAAGAAGAGTAGTACATGTAGAAAAGGGCTCCGTCTCCCGTGCGCAAGTGTGATAGGTGTCATAAAAACTTAAGCCAACTTGCAGAAAAGTGATGACAGAGATATTACATTAAGAAATTGAGAAGTTAGAAAGAGAAGGAAGATTAAATGGCTGAGTTAATTATGTATCGTGAAGAGTATTAAATACACTTTATATTTTATTTTAATTAGTTGACATATTTATGGCTTTAATTGAGGTAAAACAAGTGAGACCGATTAATTTATTACTCCTTAACCAGTGCTCCGGGGTCATGGATAGCATTACCATATAAGGTATTACGACAATTTTTTTACTTTCTCTCTTGTATAATCATGGATTTTCTTTTTTGAGAAGCCAATTATGGATTTTCGCGATTTATTAGTCTCCAAATCAATTGGTACCACACAATAAAACTTTTCTAATAAAAACCATTCAATTTTAGTTAACCAAGGTTGGTTTAGTTGTAAGAATTCGATTTAAATTCAAGGACGTTGGTTCGAATTCTGATGTGAAAATTTTGTTGGTAGATAATAGAGTTATCTACATTAGCGTTTAGTTCAAGAACCAATGGCAACCACTTGGAATCCAATAAATTCTTGAATTAGAAGCACAGATGATAAGATCTGGTCAAGTGTTATCAATACAAAATACTCTTAATCTACAGTGAGATTATCAAAATTCCAACTTCCATTATTATAAAAGTCATATGAGATTCATTAATATGAACACATGGAACCAAGTTACAAAGGTCATTGGTACCAAAGAGAAACT
>Ga0315913_1009328_pt1 | contig 11525 bp, 3 predicted proteins | sample MpolsnodulesMG_FD_207736 | JGI IMG/M metagenome (GOLD analysis project Ga0315913, IMG submission 207736) | Medicago polymorpha root nodule microbial communities from Los Angeles, California, United States - small nodules | ecosystem: Host-associated > Plants > Roots > Nodule | place: USA... | reverse complement strand
GAACAAATATAATTTTTCTTGGAGTTGACTAGGACTCATTCTTGGTATGAAGTTCAATCAAATCTAAATATCATTGTGGACGTCCTCCTCAAAGATGTGTTTTTGTGTGGATTGAATTCTAGCCTGTCAATCTAAAAGTTCGCCATAATTAGTTGTTAATGGAACCACATACATTGACTCCCTTCAAAATTTTATTCATTCTTTCATTTTAAGACTCATGATTTAGGAGTTAAGATCCTCTCCATTTTTGATTCATGATTTAGAACCCTCTTGCCCGAATTCAACTTTGCTCCATTTAAGATGCCTCCATGTATAGATGGTTGACATGTGGCAAAAAATATACAACGGTTGAGATTATAAGTTGAAAAAAAAAATCATTTGTTTACTGGAAAAATCATTTCTCTCCCTCTCATCGACGTTCTACCGGCGCCACCCCATACTGTCAATCCAACGGTGACTCTCTCCTCCTTCTCATCCACAAACCGCCTCACACAACTCACTGTTACTCGCTGCCGTTACCATTGCCGCTGCTAAGTCCTTCAAATTGACTCTCTCTCCTTCTTCTTCATTTGTACTCCATTCAGGATTATATGCCTTGATGTAATGCAGAAAATTATTCAAATTAAGTTGTTTGATTTCTTCTTAGTTTTAGAGATTCAAATCAACAAAACATAATGGGTTTCCTGATAATAACAATGATCTTCATCGTAGGGGAGGTGGCGTACGGAAAAGAGGGGGAGGCAACATGGAGATGATGCGAGGAGGAAGATAGATGGGTGTACTGCTGTTCTTTATGGAGATGGTGGAGGAATTAGATGGATCAGTATCTATTTTAACCTTTTAATTTCATCCTTTAGATTTCTTTTTGAAACATGTCACACATCTATACATTGGAAATGAGTAAATGGAGCAAAGTTGAACTCCAACTAATTTTTTGACAAAAATTAATCATTGTTAAATGATAGTTAAATACTTTTTACCTATTTTTTTTTGTTACAAAATACTTTGTACCTATAAAAGTTATAAAGAAAATAAAATATTGAACGTATTTCATCACTTAGGATACATCCCTTTCGTAATACACTTTCTAATAAGTACGCTATCATAAAGTTCACATAGGTTTCATCAATTAAAGTACTAAAATCTAGCAAATAATGTTAGATTCAAAATGAAAGATTTCTCAATATTTAGAAAAGAAAACTTGGTTTTTTTTTTGAAGATGCACCTTAATAAAATAAATTTATACATGGAATAAAGCAGTGTGCAATAATAATCAACGTCTGCTACCAGAATTGGAATATAACAAATAACAACAGGATTCTCAAAAAAAAAAAAAAATTAACAACAGGATAACAGTCGGAGAGCTAGTGATGAATCAAACAACAAACGAATTAGTCCTTCTCCCTAAATATAATCCATGTTTGAAGAACAAATCTGGCTTAATCCGTTCACCATATTGGGCATAGGCTAATAGTTTCTTGCTTATTTCTTGCTATTGTAGTTCCCTTTGTAAATATTGTTCAGACCTTGCGTTTATTCCTTGGTACACCTTGTGCGGGGAATAACGCTTTCATGTGGTAATATATATTTCATTTTAGCCGCTTCAAAAAAAAAGAGTATAAGTCTATACGCAATTGATTAAGTGCATTTATTATTATTATTATTTTTAAATATATCGCTTATTAATGATGACGGAGTCAAGGAAAAAAAAGGTTTAGGGTCCATTTGGTTGACGGGTTTTGAAGGGGAGGGAGGAATTATTTTAAATTTTTTGTGTTTGTTGGTTCAATTTTTAGAAGGGGAGGGGAGGGAGAGGAAGGGGAGCAAAATCCCTCGTAAACTCATTTATTGCTCCCCCTCAAATTGAAGTTTTTTAGAGGGGAGGGGAGAGATTATAGGGGTGTAACGGTTCAGTTTGGATCGGTTTTTGCTCAAAAAAATGTCCGAACCAATGAAATCTTCATCGGTTCGGTTTGGTTCGGTTTCTACTATTTTTAAAAAAAGAAACCAAACCAAACTATTCAGTTTGGTTTGGTTTGGATCGGCTCGGTTGATCAGTTTGTTTGAAAATACAATAAAAAAATTTCTTCATATTTTCACAAATTTGTATTTAATCCATACAACATACTCAAATATTTCATAAAACTTTATTTTCCATGTTCTCTGTTTTTCAAACTACTTTGTATAACTACATGAAAAAACTAACAAAGATGGACGATCCCAACAATGATGAGGAACAATGGGTTAGGTGTGACTGGCGGCTAATGTTCTTTTTTAGTAGAAACAAAATAGACTATGAGTGATGAGATGAGATGAGATGATGATGAAAGAAAGTGAATGAATTAAGGAGTATTTTACGTTGGACTTTAATTTTGAGCATAATCATAAGTGTGTGTGAGGAGGGATAATATTACTTAAATGGGGATTGAGGTTAGCATTGGTTCGGTTCATTGGTTCATTGGATCTCAAAATTAAAAACCGAGAACCAAACCAAACTAGATCGGTTTAGGTTGGTTTGGTTCGGTTTTAAACCGAACCAAACAAGGTCGGATGCTTTTTCAGTTTGGTTCGGTTTGAATTATCGGTTTCATCGATTTTGTCCGAACCACTTACACTCCTAGGAGGGAAAGAGAGATGAGTTAATGCAATTTTAGTTACATTGACATAATTATCCTCCTATTTATTTTAAATGACAAAATCGTCCTTATTAAAAATTTAAATGTTTTCAACATATTGCTTGTTACCCTCTTTTTTGCAACATGTCATTTATTTTAACGAGAACCACATATTATTGTCTTCTATATTATTATTTTACGAGAATTCACTTTTTTTACTAAAGTTGCTTTTATTTTAATTATTTTGATATGTTTATTTTATAGTTTTTAATTGTATTATATATTAAAACATTATTAATAAAATTTGCAGTAGATTTTTTTATAAATATTTTTATATTGTACTAGATTATTTTAGAATTGCAGCAGATTTTCTTATATATATTTTTATATTGTACTAGATTATTTTAGAAGCGCTCTGATATTTATGAATACCTAATATTCTGTTAGAACTTTTGTGTTTGATTATTTATGAAGTTTTCAGTTATTGGGTCTTCATGTTTAATTTTTTATGAAGTGAATAATGTAAAAATCAAGATATTGTTTTAAGATTAGAGGGATAAAAAAGTAATTTGGTTTTGAAATCCCTCCCTTGTGAACCAAACACATATTTAACTAAAATCTCTTCTCTACCATTGTTGGAACCAAACATATATTTAATTGCTATATCTCCCTTGCCCCCCCTCTCATTCGTTGAACCAAACGGACCCTTATGTGAGTCACAAAAATAAACTATAATATAAATACACACAAAAAATTATGTTTTAATAAGCATAAATTATTTAAAAGTTAAATTACATACCTTAAAAATTGAAAATGTGATAGTAATGGATACTAAGATGAATAAGAGAGTAGTAAGTCGCAATGTAATTTTATTTAAAATTTAAAAATATTTTAGTAATTTCCCTTGTATTTTTTTTTTTGGGTGAGGCTCCGCCACGGTTAATACCCGTTGAAATTCCAACGATTAGTATTTTTTTTCAGAATCCAACAATTGGTATTACATCGATAGATTTACTCAAACTAATATGAGTTACAATATTTATCAATGTAAGTTTGTGGTTAGTGATTACATATAAGGGTAGATCATTACTTTTGTTCATTATGGCGACTTATATTGATGGTTTCTTTTTTGGTACTAACCCTCCGTCTCTTGGTGGAAATGGGTCATTGTAATCAAAAGTTTATTTGAAAGATAAGTAAAGTCTGGTTAATGGTTGTTTCACTCGGGAATTGAATTCAGGTTCTTTCAAACAATTTGTTATTGATAGATGTCATTAATACTTGAGCTCACTTGTTTGGTTTATAATGAGAACATTTTTGTCTTACATTATTGCTATCCTCAATAATAGTAAAATTAAATTCTCATGTATTTTCACTGAGGTGTCTAGAGTTCGAACCTCGTCCATATGACAATACATTATTCTTACAAATTGAGTCCATGTATATGACAATACATTGTTCTTACAAATTGAGTTATACTCAGAGAAAATGTAGAAAAAGTTAATCAACCAGAGAAATATATCCACATTTTCCTTCCATAGCATCGGTATCCTTTAAATCGTGTCTTCTTGATTCATATTTCTCTCTAACCAAATCTTCATCATTAGAAGATAAGAGATGGTCAATAATATGTGAAACTTCTTGGGGTAATTCGTACCTTTAAATCACTAATTATCTCTTGGCAAATGACTTCAATGCCACCTCATAACTTTAGCATGCAGTACACGTCAGTACATATGGTGTGTGGATGAGTTTTTGTATAAGGACTAACTTATAATCTCGATTTATTTTTTCTGCGACAAAAAAATTATGTTTTCCTCTAAGAATCTAGATTAACTTTTGTGTTTTTTTTAGCAAATAACGAAACTAATGTGTGGCTTCTAATGAATTTAGAGCTTAATTTACATGCAAGGATACCACATCAATTAGTGATACGATAAAAAAAATAAAAATTGATAGCAATGATATGATAATTTATGCATGTTGGAACAAGTAAAAACCAACAATACACATTGAATAATATATCAAACACATCATTAGTTGCATGTTTAAAATAATTGTACTCTAACATTGCATATAAATTAAATCACATGCTTACAAATCAAGTAATTATATTGAGCCTAAGTGGTTAATGAACTTCACTAATGACGAATCGTTTGAGATAATCAAATTCGATTTTTGAATGAAATAATTTTTGATCAGACCATCTTATCTCACATTGAAATTTCAGATTATCAGTCTCTTTTCATATGAATCAGAGGATTAACATTAAAAAAAATCACATATTTTTTTACATAGGATTTAATTAAAATAGTTTAGAACTATAAAACTACAAAAATTTAATGGATAAAACTATAGATATTTAAAGAGTGATTCGATCAATGTAAAATAATGTTAGGAAAAGTGTATTGTTGAGTGTATTGTGATCATTGTTTAATCCCAAATAGTATATTGGTTAATTAATTTTAAAATTTCATTGGTGAAGGATCGGAATATTACCTAGAAGATTCCATCTTAGCTGGTTACTAAACGACGTTGTTGTCATTTTCACTCTACAACTAACAGATTAGACTAGTTCATCATCACAACTTTGAGAGATATCACATTAATATTGACATCATCATCATGTAAATATACACATGCACCAATTAATAACCAAAACAAAAATATAAAAACCAATACAAAACAAAGAATAGAAGGCAACGTATAACTCATTATAATTTAAGGAATTTATATTGTTGATACCAAACTTCTCAAATCGTGTTTATGCTTAATTACCAGGTAAGTACTTTCCTTTCCTCTCTAAATAGCTAAATATATTCAATATCTTCTTTTCCTTTCCATAATTAGTTGTTACTTTATTTGATTATCACCATATCTTAATTTGCTTCTAGCATTAATATAGTTAGTTATAGGATTACTTAATTTAGAAGAAAGGATGATCTTAGGTCCAATTCCTTGTTGTCTTGGTTGATAATATTACTTCTGTTCTATAGGTAAACATGCATATACACTATATGAAGTTAATTAATTAATTGTCTCTAGTTTTTCTATCATATGTTTTTCAAATCTCACCTTTAAAATATTTTCTATCACATTTTTCATACTTAAAATTCTCAAGACCTCTTTTTTTCTTTCTTTTAAGCGGTTAGATTTCACTATCTTTCATATTAATTTTTTTTCTTGACGAAACTATCTTTCATGTTAATGGAGAGAGTCCATCCATTCTCTAATGATGTTAATCCGATAAGTGATCACAACTCAAATTCAAAAGGAAACATTTGAAAGCTTGATATTCTTCGAAGAAAGGACTTTCTCCTTTAAAGAAAAGTACAAGGACTTTTTTAAAGATTACACCTTTGGTGACATTTTAAGTTTATTAAATAAATGATGTACGTAGTTTATATTATAAACCATGTACATCAATTATTTAATAAATTTAAAAAGTAAATTTTTGCTTATGATAGTAAATTAGTAATCAAGAGTTTAGAGAATATATTGAAAGTTGATTGTAACGCGTTGCATTCATACTCGACATCAAATATTTTAAACAAATCAACTAATGTGAAATTCTTTCAAAAAGAAAACACTAACGTCAATGAATGTAGTAGGTTCAATTGATAAAAAATGGGTTAATAGTATTTTACCCCTTGTAATATAGGTCATTTTCGGGTTTACACCCTGTAATTTTTTTTTATTTACCCCCTGTAATAAAAAATTCTTCAGAGTACTCCTCTAATAGGCCATTTTCAGATTTTTTTTTTTCTTCTAGAAATTTGGGTTTTTGAAAGGCCGATTAGGGGGTATTTTGAAAAAAAAAAGTTAAAGGGAGGTAAATCAATAAAAAAAAAATTACAGGATGTAAACCCGGAAATGATCTATATTACAAGGGGTAAAACACTATTAACCCATAAAAAATTGATTGGCAAAGTGGTGATCAATAAATACCTCATTCAGTCTTGAAACACACCTAAACTTGTTTACATAAAAACAAAATCTATAACTAAGCTTTCATTTAATATTTCACAAGTATTAGCCAATTAGTCATTGAATTAAATGATTTTATTTGAATGATTCCTATAAATATTTATAGTTTTGTTTTTAATCTTTTTTTTTTGTTGATCGAAGTTTAAACTCCGAACCTTACATATACTATGCATTGTCTATAACAACTAAGCTAACCTCATAAGAACATTTTTAATCTCTACATAATCACACTTTTAGTCTCGGTAACATTTTTTTAGCATTCTTATGAACAAAAAAATGTTGAGGGAAAATTTTACAAAAACTAAAAATATTGATGAATTTTTTTACTAAAACTAAAAATGCTGAATAAATTTTTTACAAAAATTATAAAGTACGATTTTTTATAGAGACTAAAAACAAAATTGTAAATATTTATAGGAATCATTCTAATAAATTCTTAACATTTTGTCAAATGTCATGGGTAAGTCGTTGATAAGGTCAAACTACTAGCTTATAAGGAAGTACAGTAGTTTTTTTAATAGACTTATAGAGTATCAAATTACTCCTCCGTCCTATATAAACTCCTTTTATACTTTTTCACATATAGAAAAGGGATAGTAAATTTAATTTGTCTATTTTATATATAAATTTTTCTAAATTATCTAGGATGTACATGGATTGGATCAATAATTGAAAATTCCGGTTAACACACACAAGAACCTCATTGACCCATTAATATCAATATTTTTTTAATAAGGAAGGTGAGTAGCAAAAGGTTTTTGTAAATCAAGTCCAATTTTTAAAATGGACATAGTGCACCCTATCCTCTATATTGAAAATCAAAATATGCTAGAATTACAAATTATTAAGATGTTGCATTTTTTTTTGTTATTTTAATGTCAATGCAATTTTATGTCATGCAACTTTAATTTGTTACAAATATTTTACTATGAATTTTATCATTTGATATTATTATTTTATGATGCTAAAAAAATATAACGAATCATCATTTAGTCATTTAATATTAAAAAAACAGAAAAATAATTTGACTAACCCACTATCCAACCCAATGTATAAATTATTGTGTTAGCCCAAACCGGCTAAATGATGTAACAGGTGGTTAGTTTACCTTGTCTAAACCGAAATACCTTATGTGGTTCAGGTTTTGAGTTTGGTCAAATCCGAACCAAACTGATCTCCTTACACCTCTAAAATTATCCCTTGTATATATTAATATGTATAACTTAACTTTTCATCTTCTTAGTAAATAAAAACTTTTCATCTTCCAAAATATGAATAATATTAATAAGCGGTATGTTTTGAAAATAAATAAATACATCTTCTAATTTGTATAAACACTTATATTTTAGGACAACACTTTATTTTTTTTTAAAAATTTCTTTTAATTAAGGACGGAAGAAATAGTTTATAGTGTATAAATTCTTATAGTCAAAGTATATGTGTGTCATAAGGACTGATCTGCCAAAAGTTCAAAACAATTTTCACTGATAGCGATTTTTCAAATGTTACATACATAGCATCAGAACATAGGGTTTCTTTGATTGTCAAAAGATGAGAGAGAGAGAGAGAGAGATCATGCACTTTGGATATGACTCTCTGGGGTTTTATTTTGAATTTCTTGGGTTTTTCAATCTTGATAGGTAAAAAGTGATAACATCGTTAACATTCAAAAACATAAAGGATTAAAACCAAAAATAAATGTTATGTGAAAAATCTTGGGTTTTCAATCCTTTTAGGTAAAAAAAAGAGAATGAAAACATAAAGGGATAAATGATAAAGATGAAGAAAAAAAATAAAGAACAAAAACGTTATCGGAAATTAAATAAAGGGTTCGCAAATATAATTTTTTCAAAAAAAATAAAAAATCAAAACCATATAAAATGATCTCATAATTTCAGTGTCAATATAAACTCTAAATTGTTTTGAAAACCAATTGATGTAACATCATTGAAAATTAGCCATGTGAATTCAACTATTTATTTCATGAGTTAAGATCCTTTTCATTTGTTAAAATAAATAGAGGATACAATTTGGAGAGAGTTGGAAACAAAAAAGAGATGGTGGATATTTTAATTAAATGGGTCGTACTTTCATTAATTACTTTATACTTTTTCTAAGATTTTTTGTGTCTTCATCTCTCTAAATAGAGGAAATGGAGACAATTGTAAATAGAGAGGATCTTGACTATTGGATAAAGACCCTCTCTGTTTGGTATAATAAATGGAGGATGCAATTTGGAAAGAGATAGACACATAAAATAGATAGTGAGTCTTACTATTAAGTGAGTCCCACCATCATTAATTACTGTTTAGTTTTTTGAAATTTTTGTGTGTATATATCTCTCCAAATGGATGAAATGGAGAGAATAATAAATGGAGAGAATCTTAACTCAATCTTTTTGGTACAATAGTTAATACTCCCTCGGTCCCATTTTAAATGACCTAATTTAAAAATGTATATTATTCACAATACATTCTTTGACCTTATTTATCTACTAATATACAAAGACAAAACATAACATATACTATATTGTTGAATTCGCCTCGATGAGTATTTTCTAAAGAACAAATTTTCATAATTTTTTAAAATAGATTATTAAAGATATTTAAGTTTAAAACTGTGCATTGACATACGTGACAAAGTCAACCAGGTCAGGATGGGTGGAATAATTCTCTTTGGTATGACTTTTAATCTTTGTAAGTTTCCACGTGAAGGAAAAATATCTTTTGCAATTATTTTTTTAAATTCATGTATTTAATATAAAGTGTACAAGTTTCAAGACAAACATCCTGCTTTTGACTTCTTGATCTATATAAAAGTTTGCACATGATTGAAAGTTCTTGTTTACAAAGACAATCTACTCCTTATGCAACGAGTAATCATAATTGTTCTATAATACATCGAAATTTTAAAACAATCTCTGATTGTGTATTTCGCTAGTCAAAATAGTTATTAACATAAAAATATTTTGTTAATACTGTTATATTTCACTCACTTTACTTATTTACTGTAAATTCTTCAAAAAAAAAATACTTATTTACTGTAATATAAGTTATTATAAAAAAGAGGTAATGACCAACATTGAAAAACTATTTAGTACTATTAGATAATATTTTGATTAAAAGGATCCATAATCAAAGATTATTTTAGAATTTCAATATATTAAAAGATTAGTGTTGTGATTATCTATTACACGACAAGAACAGAAATGACTAGTAACACCAATCTAAAATTTACCGTCAAATTATGATGTTTTCGTCTCCGTAGTAAAAATACCACAAAAAATTGGTTTGAAAATTGCCACGATAGGAATTTATAGTATCTTAAAAGGTGATGAAGTCAATTGTGGATTAAAACCAGAAAATTGGTAAACGAAGACTTTGAAAATTTTGAATAATTGAGCGGAAGAATGAATTTGAACACACAAGAGGATGAGAGATCAATAGATAACAAAAGAAAAATTATATTTATTTTTATTTCACCACAAAAAGAAATATATTTATTTTTTTTCATTGTTTTTTATCAATAAAAAAAGAAAAAAGGAAGACTACCACAAAAGTTATCATAAATGGTAGTACAAATATCACTACTCATAACAAATCTAATTGTTTTTTGTATATTAAAATTTGAAAATAAATTTCAAAACAAAAAAAAAATTGTTACACATCGTAAAAAATATGATTCTAATATTTTTTTTTTTTTGGTTTTTGGGAGGGCAGAGAAGGATTCACTGCGATCCTAATATTTAATAAGTTAGGGAATGAATAAAAAGGACGACACACATAAATGGAGAAATGATCCAAATTTATGTGTTTTTTTTAATCCTAGTGAGCTTAATTGAATTAGTAGGATCATTGAATAATATATACATGAGTTGGGGTTTGAACTCAGAAGTTTCGAAAATCCCACTTACTCACTTTAAAAAGATGAATTTCTAGTAATTAGACTACTTGACAAAAAAATGATTTTTCATTTTGTTATTTTAAATATTTATTTTGACTGAACACCTATTTTATTCTAAATAAATATTTAAATCTCTCTTAGAAATTAATATATTCTTATTAAATAATTGCCATGTTCATTAAATATATCTTTATCGGTCAAACTTACTCTAAAAAATTTATATATAAATATATTTATTTATTTTCAAAATATAGATAAATTAATAAAAAAAATCATGATTTGATTCAAGTGATAAAAATGTTGGACCTTAAATATGTGATCCAAACTCGATTCATCGTTCTTAATTGTCGAAAAAAATTGGTTAAAAAAAGAGAACCACTTTGTGTGCCAAACAGATTCTCCAACATATGTTAGTCTCTAAATAGCGACAAAACTTCATATTTATAAAATGATAAAAATAAGGAAAATAACAAGTGAACACCAATACACGCATTCTACATTTTAAGACATAAAGAAATAGTGAGAACAATGTGATAAATGCTATATAATGATGATCGGTTCCCTGATATGAAGAAAGAAATGAAAAGGAAATAAAATATTGAATTAGTGTTGAAAAAATTGGAATATTCAAATACCTTTGCTCCACCAAAAATAACGATTTAAATATTTTTAGAACTTATAAAATATTTTTAGAAAATTTTAAAAAAATTATAGAGAGTTAAATAACGAGTTAATCATTTGTAGATTAAAAGTTATAAAATATTTTTAGAAAATTTTAAAAAAATATGTAATATTTTATAGGGATAAAAAAACTTATTTAATTCAAATATAAATTAATTTGGTTCGTTTTTCCCATTTGATGATATCATTCGAAAAAATAAAAAGAAAAAAAGAAAAATTTGATTGGAAGGTATCATATTCGTCATATCACTGTATACAGAGAGAGAAAACGCAGAAGAGAGAGAGAGAGAGAGAGAGAGAGAGAGAGAGAGAGAGAGCACTACACAGCTCCGAAATAGA
>Ga0315913_1009326_pt1 | contig 11525 bp, 6 predicted proteins | sample MpolsnodulesMG_FD_207736 | JGI IMG/M metagenome (GOLD analysis project Ga0315913, IMG submission 207736) | Medicago polymorpha root nodule microbial communities from Los Angeles, California, United States - small nodules | ecosystem: Host-associated > Plants > Roots > Nodule | place: USA... | reverse complement strand
TCTCGATGAGTATTTTCAAAATATCAAATTTTCATAATTTTTTCTAATATATTATTCAAGATATTTAAGCTCAAAATTATGCATTGGCATGCGTAATAAGGTCAATTGTGTCAAGTATTATGGGACGGAGGGAGTATATTAGTTAACCCACTTGGGTTGACCTGGTGGTATTGGCTTGAGACTTGTGCTCCTCCTCGAAGTCTCAGGTTCGATTATCTCCGGTGCCGATTCAGGTGGGTTAATCTAGCTTGTTCAAAAAAATATATTTCTATATTAGTTTTTTAAATAGTGTCTCAAGACACAAATTAGCATTTCGCATTAATTATTGTTCACAAATCAAACCACGGTAGTGAACTTTTAGGTTAGTCTCTCAAAAAGTTAGTTCTCTAGAGCTTTAGCTAACAACATGATATTTAGTATATCGGTGACTTGCCTAAGATTCGTGTATTAAGAGCTTCCTTTTCCATCCCTAAGTTCTTTAAAATCCCCAAAAAAATTAACTAAATTACTCCTCTTCTAAAGTATGATTCCTGGCAATTAGTTTAAAAAACCCTATTTTCTGTGTAATTTGGACCAAGTTAAGTACATCAGGCAGTATACTGCACTCATAAGAGAGTAATTGAAAATGTGGATATTATGTTAGAGAGGTCAATACAAGGACATGTGTTTTGATGCATAGATGTGTTTCAAAACAACATGGCAACATGGAAAAGACAAGTACAACTTCACTTTCTACTCCCACCAAAGTTATCTTCGTCCAAACTCCATGTTTCTTCCTTCTATCACAAGCTCCATTGAAAAGGGAGCTCAAAGACATATCACACCACCTTGGTTCAAGAGTGATGGTGATGTTGGTAGACTGGTAGTGAAAGTGGAAATGGAAAAAGAAAGGAGGCATTAGAGGGCGAAGGTTGTTTACTTTTTCATGACAAGTTACAAGCTCAATTAACATCTAAAGTTGGTCTGTTGTTGGAGGTATTAGGTATGGCTATGGAGCAACGTTTATAGGAAAAAGTATATACAGAGGCTATGTCTCCAAGACAGTTTGGTTTAACTCAGGAACTTGGTGGTTGTTGAAGACATCCAAGAGTTTCAATATATTATATATCGGCTGAACTTAAGAATATTCCTTGCTAAGCCCATGGCAACAACTGGAGATGCATTAAAAATCAATTCAACTAGGGTTAAGGGAAAAGTTAATAGGATTAAAAACTTCCATTGCTGGTTTAGAGTTTAGAATGGCCAATTCCTCTATGTCCATGAACTTCATGCATGCACCATCAAATTGATCAAATAGCAAACCAACCAATAAGGGAAAAAAAATGATCTGCCTAAGACATGATTTATTGTAAAACATTATAACGTTGCATCCAATCTCAGCTACTGAGAAATGTTTTCACTGTTATTTGTATAAATAAATTTGACAATGCAATGGATTTGGAGTAACAGGTGAATACAAGAGTTACAGACAAGTAGTTAAGGAAAGACAAGAAAAATTTAGAAAAGAGGAAGAGACTAATTCTTTGGAATGTTCTTGCCAACAATCTTGGCAGGGGCAATCCGTAGAAGATTACCGGGCTTACCAGGAAGAGCACCTTTGATCATGATAACATTAAGATCTTTATCAATTTTAACAATCTTAAGCTTTCTGGTCTTCCTGTTGGTTCCACCCATCCTACCAGGCATCTTCTTTCCCTTGTATACGCGACCAGGTGTAGTTCCGGCACCAATGGATCCAAGTTGTCTGTGACTCTTAGAACCATGGCTCATTGGTCCTCTTTTGAAGTTATGACGCTTGATACCACCTGTCGTGGTCAAGTCAAAGTAAGTAAGTTCATCCATTGAAAGATATTATTATAAACTCAACTAGAAGGGAATGCAAACCTTGGAAACCCTTGCCGATAGTAGTGCCAGAGACATCAACAAGATCACCCTCATTGAAAAGCTCATCAAAGACAAGGCGCTGATTAGGTTCAAAACCATCAACGGATTGAAGACGAAACTCCTGAAGATGTCGCATAGGAATGGCTCCAGCCTTTTCAAGATGACCCAATTCAGGTTTGGTCAATTTGCGGTCTCTAACCCTCCGGTAACCAACTTGAACGGCGTTGTAACCGTCAGTGGCGTCGGTTTTGATTTGAGTGACGATGTTACCTTCTTTGAAACCGACAACAGTGACGGGAACAACTTCACCGTTAGGTTGGAAAAAGCTCATCATTCCCAATTTGGTACCCATCACACCAACACCAGCCTCTAAGCTCATCTTCACCACCATCGCTCCTCCTCTCTTTCTTTGCTGCTGCAATTTCACAAATTGAGTAGAAAAAGAAGTTGAAAAGGAAAGTGAAGAAGAAGAAGAAGAAGAAGAATTAGAACAAGGTATTGAAATGGAGAATGGTGAGGAAATGATAGACATATTGAATCACTTCACTACGCTCGAATGCGATATGTTATCTATCTATCTCCAAAGAGAGAGAAGAGAATGAAGAATGAAACACAACACCAACACCAGCACCAGCAAAGCTTATCTTATTCTTCATCCAATTTCATTTTAAAACCCGACCCGACCCTCCCCGTACCAATTTCTTTTTTTTTTTTTCCTTTATTTCATTTCTACACGCCAACTACTGTACGAAATTTTAAATAAACCCTCCATTAAAAAAAAAAAAATTTGAGTTATTGCTCCCTTATAATTAATTGTATTGCAAATTTAATTTTGCAAAATAAGTTTATTCACTATATTTCAACAAAAATATCATAAAAATATTTTGACGGATGGAGTCTCTTCTCTCTCATCCCATCATTTATAAAAAACATAAATTTTAAATCTGATTTACCAATGGACAAATTATTGATTCACACCTTGGGTTAAACCACCGACATCTCCACTAAATTCTTGTGATCTCGTCTTTTTTAACCTTAATGTTTTATAGGATATGTATCCATGGAAGTATCTTATAAGTATCCGCGAAGTATCTGATACGTATACCATACATATATGTTTCCATTTTTTTTAGTATCTGCCTTCATATATCAAAACACACTCCACAGAATGTAGTTTCACACATAACTATACATTGGAACACGAGAATACAAAACCAGACATGCAAACAAACATACCTGGGTAAGCTACTTTTATCATAACACAGGATTGGCTTTGTTGACCCAGTCTCAAGTTCAACATTCCCACACAACTACAATTTGGCTAGAGCATTAAGTAGGTGGGTGTGAATTGAAGTGAGTGTCTATGCATGATAAACCAGCAAAACACTGTTTCATCAGTTAATCTCTAGGAGTTTCAAAAGAAACCATTCCGAAATCAGCAACAGTTCTTAAACATTCGTTCACAGATTATGTTGTTGTTTGATAGAATGAATGAGTGCGCAACATCAGACGAAAGAAAAAGTACAAACAGTAAGATTTTGTTTTACCGTTGGTATATAACAATAAGTCAATGCCCAATATAACACCTCCAATTAAATAGGATGAAAAAATGTCTGCTCTGTGCTCCAACTCGTTGTACAGTAAACAATTGATGAGACTATGTAGTATCAAAGAAAACAATTACTTTTACTTTTTTATTCATTATCTCAGCATCAAGCCTTTTACCTAAAAGCTAAAAAGCTACAAGGTCAAATAAGTGAGTAGAGACAATTATTTCATCACTGTGGCGCTTCCAAAAATTGTTATTTGTTTCTTCAACCTTTCGGTTCCTAGTAAATAGAAAAGCTAATTGATGGCGAGCTTTGTAATTGTATTGCACGGCAAATCAAAGCATCTGGAGTGACCTATTCATTAGAAACAAATACCCCTCAACGTTGGTGAACCATTCATTCTTGGATATCTGCAATGTCGTTGATCTCCTGTAAATTGGCACAAAGTAATTGCAAGAAAATTACCAAAAGAAAAAAACTGAGAAAAAGTGTTGATTAATCAAGAGGAAGTTCATATCATATCACTAGCTGAAATTGTCATAAATGCTAGAAAATTAAAAAGCTTTCAATGATGCTATTAGTTAAAGCTTGTTGGGGAATGCTTCATAATCCCCATGCTCTTCAGATCAGCATGCTGAAAGGCATCCGTTTAATGAATGTTCGTAGGCATACTATTAGGAATGTGTATGTTATGTGCAGGCTCAATAGAAATGGCCTATTCTAAATTAGTTGTATGTTTTAAATAGAGTAAGGGAGAGCAGGTAGCGTTATTTTGTACTAGTAACTGGTTGGTTGGAAAAGGCTAGGCTCCTTGTTTCCTAGCAGTTTGTGGAAGTTCACAGCAATTCCCTTTCCTCCTTCAATTTCATTTGTATTTTTTGTTTTCAATGCAGAACCAACTCAAAAGGAAGGATTATTCCCAGGGTTTTATTAATAAATAAGTCCTGTTCAGTATTCGTACAAATCCTACAAGATTCTATCACTGGTATCAGAAGTACACGATCCTGGCAGCAGCTAATGGTTTCTACGCGAAGAATGGAAGCAGAATTGAGTTCTTAGAGCATGCACATGAGGGATATATGGCAACACAAGAAGAAATTCAGGGGATGCAAATGTTCCTAACAGCCGAGAAATTCAAATCGCCAAGGAGAATTGAAGAATCACTGGGGACGGTTAGAGGGATGACACTTCGTTCTGAAAACCAAGATTTGTACAACGCGGACAGCAATGGCACTCTCAAATCTCAATAGTTCCAAAAATGGTGCAGAAGAGGAATGTAGGAAATTAGGGAATCTCATGTGGAGTAGAGGATTTATTTGGCTGGACATTTAATGAAGGCCAACTTAGCTCTCAGAAGCATCACTAACTTGAATCATATCATATTGTTAAAATGGTTCAGTATTTACTAATAACAGTCACTGAATCACTTGCGCCAACGTTCCACTAATAATGTATTTGAACTTATGTTCTCCTTCCGTGTCCTCTCTCAAACGCAATAACGTCTCCTGATTCTTGCTTCTGTGTACTTCCTCCCAACAAACTGGTCTATTCAACAAAACACTAACTAATATCCATTCAAATGGCTTTGACTATCTCAATCCATGCCTTTTAACTCCAAATCAACATAAAGGTAACACAGGAATCTGAAAGCCATGAATTTTTTAATCAGTTTCAAACAAACAATGGTTTTTCACCTCTGTAAAAGACAATGGGTTTTCACGACCTTACCAAGCTTAAGCTATTTTATTTATTGTTTTACAATAAAGCTTAAGCTAATTTTAATCTTCCCGTTTTTCTAGGTTAATGTTTTTAGATTTATTTATTTTGATGGCTAACAAGAAGAAAAAGGAATTAGACATAAACATCGAAAAGAAAAGAGTAGATACAAAATTGGAGTTGTTTGTGCAAAGAGTTATATTCAACAAATTTTACATCAATTAGAAGAGAGGCGTATAGAAAAATAAAAATATGCTACAAGTACACAACAAGGAACAATTAATATCCAAAAAGGTTTGTTTTCTCATATGACTAATTTTTATCAATTTGATGTCTTCTTTTGAGTGTGGATACTTTGGGGAAGACTACGGTGGATGAACATGAACGATTAATCCGAGTGAATTTTCCCTTTTCTTCTCTGTGTTGGTTAGTACCGCGTGCTGTGGTATAATTAAGCATGTTAAGTGCAATTTATAGTGCAGCTTTTAACGTGAACCGTTCATTTTAATCTGAGGGTAATTATTTGTTCCTGTCATCTCTCACTATAAATACTCCTCTCATTTGATATATGTTATATATATATATATATAGAGAGAGAGAGAGAGAGAGATGAGGGTAACAAAGGACTGGAATGTGTTGGGTTTTCAGCTGCAACAACAGGATGGTAAGAGAAGGATCATTGATGGCTTGGAATAAACAAATGAGGAGGAAAGGTGCTGAGAGGTATCCAGGAACCGAGTAAAGTTTCCAAAGTTTGGGATAGGCACCTTAAATAGCCTGCCACTCAATTGTCATTCCTTATTTTCCTTGTCCTGTTCACAGAGATCTATGTAGTACACACCCTCTGTTTAGTTTTATTATCAGGTTCTATCAGTATAGTAAAACTTTTGACCCAAAGTGATCAGTGAGAAACAATTCCTAATTTGGATGGAATATGTTTTAAGATAGTTGAACTGTTGCATAGTGCCCTTGTGTTATTCAATACTTAGATGATATGTAAAGCAAGATGAAAACATGATTTTAATTCCATTCCAAAGCTTTTTCTTTAAAGGAAATGAACCAGCTTAAGCTATCAATGCAGCATGTACTTCAAGTGCTCTCCTGCTGCCTAGAAATTTAAAGGGAACATTGAGGGTGCGTTTGTTCTCGGTTAAATAAAGCCAGTTCAAGATTCACACGCTAAGGAAGTGTGACTTGAATTTAATAAGTCAGGTCAGAAACTCTAGCACCTGAAAAGCAACTTGCAGCATTGAAGCAGACAAGTTGCTGGAGGAATTTGTTCAAATATTTAATATGTTTTTGGTCCAATTAAAGGAAGTATCAGGACCAGGGGAGATGGCTTTGGAATTTTTATGACTGGTTTCAATGATGTGGTTCGAAAGGGACCTACCCGACAGAGTGATGCACCGTTAGAGGGCCAGTTTCAAAATAGTTCAAAAGGACCAAGTTTGAGCATGGAATGAGAGCATGGGGATTCACAAATCAACAGTTTTAGGAATAACTGTAGCTTTGGGTCTAACCCTCACACAGGGTTCGATCGTAATGAATTCAGAATTCGGTGTATTTAATTTCAAAGTCCAGCAGAAAGGAGGGAAAAAAGAGTTGTCTAGAAATATCAAGATTATGACTCCCGATTGGAGAACCATTGGAATCCTGCATGAGATATTTGCAGTCTGGATACATAACTAAAAGGGCACCCTCTGATAAAATCAATATAAGTGCCCATGTTTTCAAAAGACAAAACAAGAAACCAATGATGTCTGTTATACCAGTTCAAACAAAACAAACGTTTACAAGACATCTCAACTACTCCGCCCAATAAACAAACAAGAATATAAACCATGGAAAGAAGACTTGTAATATAGAAATTCAAAAGCTCAAACTGAAACTAGTATTGTACCTTATTCTCAATCACAACTCCATCTGGAATTTCCAATTTCAAGCCCGGTTTTGCAACAATAGTCACATGCCCCTGATAGTGAGTAAAAGGTCAGGCAATGCAAAAATAAATACAATCCATAAGTCTTTCAGGGAGAAATTTGGCCGAGAGAAAAAATAGTCACTGGTAAGGTACAATTACAATCTGTAGATATAGATTTACAACATTAAAAAAAAACTGATTTATCTCTTTCCTGGATTATCCAGGAAAGAGATAAGGTAGGGTCTAGAGCTTGATATTATCAACCCCATATTATACGAAAATATAGTTGAATTTCGGCGCAAGGAAAATTGAGCCTGTGCATTGTCCATGTTTTGCTTCTTCAAACCCAAAGGACTCTTGCATGAGGAAATGTATTAAATATCTTGACCGCAAAACTAATTTAACCTCAAAACTGCTATAGTACATTGACAGTGCATAATAGTAGAAGCTGGATCCTAATAGTAATGTTGAATCAAAAGATAACTGTATAAATTCCAATTTATCCTACAAGGACCAAGGTTCCTCACGGACATGCAGTCATACCCTAACAATACTATTCATGCGCTCTCATCTAACGCCCCACATCCTCATAATGCAGGCTAACCTACTAACTTGGCCACATCAACAAATCCCCATGACAGAAAAGGTACATCCACGGTTTCAACTTGTGCAAGCATTATTCTTGTCAAGACCATACATGGACCCACTTATGTATTTGAATCAGTTCTGATATTGCGCTGCAATTTGGAGTCTTTAAACGTATCAAACAATCCACTTTGATGTTTCTTTTATCCTATTTCTCAATTTTTAACCGTGCTTAAATTTCTCTACAAACTAACAAAATCAAAATATAATAGGAAACAAACACTCATTCACCTAATTCCAAATTTCTCTGATACACCATACATCCCACTCTAAGGTGAAAAAAACGGGAAAGTGGGCATATGAGGCATAATCATATGTTACCATATCTTTTCATTTCACAAATACAAAGGTATAAAAAAGAGTGCGTGTAAAAAGCTTCCCATGATATTCAAAAAAGAACAAACAGGCAATACCCATGTGGTTCTAAGAAATTTGAAACACTTGGTGTAGTATGGAGTATGGATCCTCTAGACAATTCAAGGGAATACATAACTAATTAGCATGCCTCACGACTAACAGAAAAAGAAACATATATCATACCTTCAAAGTAATATTAGCCCCAAACCACACGTCGCCTCTCACAATCAAACTATCCAACCCCACAATACTTGGAATGGATTTGAATCGACTTTGAAAGTCAGCAATCTGAGAATGGAACATATATATAATTCATTTGAAAGGGAATAAAAACAAGGCATGGGTAAGACAAGAAATAAGAAAATTTTCACCTTTTCATATTCGGGTCCCAAGTCTATCACAGGATTTAAAGCGTCGATTCTAGCTGGATTGCGAGCTAAAACACCTTCTCTAGAAGTGTATATATCTGACTGCAAGGATACATAATTGGTGAGAGGAAGTCAGTCATGTAAAGCAAAGTATATTTTTCAGTAGCATAATGTACATATAGATTTGGTTGCTACCTGCAGAAGCAGTAAATCTGATGTTGCATCCAAGGGAACAAAACGAGATTCGGGTATGGAGACACCAATCACATTATTAAAGAACTGGAATACAAAAAAGAGAGAGAGAGAGAGAGAATACATTAAAACACAGTAATTAGTATCTTCATATCTAATCGAAACAAGTTTCTGCAATATCAGTTAATAGTATATTTCCTCTGCACTAGGATATAAAGGCCATTGCAGATTAGCTAGTCTTATATTTATGGCTGCAATTGCTAAAACTACAGTCTCAAATTCGAACGGTGATCATGTTTTATGCATAAGAAAAACATAAAAACAGAAGAACAAACATGAAGATGTGACAGAGAAGCATGAACATTAACGAAAATACCTGTACTGCCGGTCCAGCATCTGTTCCTTGTAGAAGAGTTTGATCATAGCCATCCTCCTGGGAGCAGTAACCCTTTCAATTCATTTTCAATAAGCTAGCAGTAGAACGCTGGACTAATAATAAGGAATTGTACCTTTGAGATTGGGGGCATTTGGAGCTTTAGTCTATTAGTGTCAAAAAGGCTCTTAATGGTTCTTAAACTCGCCCACCTATACAGAGGACCAAACGAGAAAATTACTAGATTTAGAAAATTTACGCAAGAAAATGAACGAAAACCAGCATTTCACTCACATGTTTGTTGTATCAATGAGTTTGCATTTGTCCTTCAACTACAATAAGTCAATCAGGAAAAAAAAATCAAAGATAGAAAATAAATTGCATTAGTTATAATAAGCTCACAAGTCTTGTTGGCAACCTTGTATAAAACATATAATGTTATTGCATAAAAAGAAAAAATGTAAGACAAATATATGGAAGTTGTGAAAAATAAAAAGACTTACATCTTTATCTTGATTTCGAGCAATCTCCTGAAACTGCATAGATTAAAAAACATATAATGTTCAACACACGCAGTTTAAGTTATTCTAGTAACTAAATCACCCCATTACCTAATAAGCATTTGATAAGAATTAGTAGGTCCTGACTCAGGACCTAGACCATGCAGACAAGTGCAATGGATCTCACATCAAATAATCTCAAAATGTGCTTAACCATAGGATCTACAATGAAAATTACAAATTTAAGACCTCTTTGATCTGTTTTCATTTCTATTTACAATAATTTACATAGGAAATGGGGAAACAAGAAATAGTTGTTTAATTGATTCCTATACAAAACTTGGAAACAAATTGTGAACAAGGCGACATTTTCTGTACTTACAGATGAAAGTAAAAATCAAATAGACCCATAAGTTTAAAAATGTTTGTTTATCCTCATGATACTTTTCCAGTTCATATGTTTGAATTTCTGAATTTAAAAAATCACAATATCTACTTGTATATACTGCCACAGGGTAAAACTAGCACCTCAAGACTAATTAATTTAGCATCAAACAAATACAGGTCTTAGAACAAATGTTCAAGACACTGAATGAGAAAGGAAAGGAAAATGCACCTTAAAATTCATTGGAGTTAAGATCACATTAGACGAATGGCTTGGAGTCACCTGAAAAAACAAAGAAGAAAGAAAATGAGTCAGGAAACTCGGATAAAAAGTGAAGTAGCAGTGTTAAACAGGATAGATGAAAATAGTTTTGTTTACCTCCATGCAATAATCAATAGCATTTGTCATCAAATGATTTAGTATATCTACAAAATGTAGTCAAGGTTGACTAAAATCAAAATATTTAAATCTCAATCCATGGTCAGGAAGCCATCGAATAAACAATATTTTAGAACATGATTAAGACTATACGAAGGATACTTGGATCAACGATAGTTCCCACATTGTCGCACTTCATCACAAAGATATACTCCTTTCCCTAGAAAATAAGATGAGAAACTTAGTAAGAAATTCACTAACAAATGAGCACATCCCAAATATGCACATATACGAGCATCTCTGATTACAGCTTGTGTTTTTACTGTCGTATAATATAATTTGAGCTCATGCTTAAAAGTTTAAAAAGAGCGAGAAAAAGGAGCGATATGAAGAGTGCTCAGCTGCATGAAAGTGCATACCTGTGACAATAATAAATCCAGGGTTCCACCTATCATTAGTGAACGGAATATATCACCATCGTCAAATGTATGCCTGCACATGTATATAATTAGCAGGTTAGTTTAAAATGACATTATTTATCATGTAAGAAATTTGCAAATCATGGAGAAAATAGTTCAATATCTTGAAATATAAATGCAGTGAAGAGTTTTATTTATTGATAATGATAGTTTGACTGTTAGGCATTGTAAATTTTGTAATTCAATTGCCAAATACTTATTCCTTTGACATCTCAAATTTACAGGTGTTAAATTATTCCTTTGACATCTCAAATTTACAGGTGTTAAATATTTACTGGTAATATTTTGCTTTAAGTTATAGTAAAAAATACTCTGGTTACTTTAAAGTACTATGAATACTTTTGCAGTTCTTTATAAAGTTGAATGTTTTATTAACAATCCAGTAAACAATAGTTATCTTCTATCTTTACTGGAAAAAAAAAAAAGTTATCTTCTATCTATGATGTCATTCTAGACTAGAATATCCATGTTAGAGCAATTAACAATTTTGAAGCGGTGAATGTGAATATATCATGGTTTCGAACTAATTAAAGGAAAATTGAGAGAAATGATTACATGCTTTGAATTTTTTCATGTCAACATTATTCAGATGCCAGTTTAAACATAAAAAATATTAATTATAAAATATTGTAGCTTCTCTGACATGTCTAAGCTTAGTGTATGTATCTAAGCTACTGCTGACAACAGCTAGGCCATATGAAGGTAGTAGTAATATCAACATTATTGAATAAAATGTCCTTAGTAATAGTAAACATTTAGCTCTGAAACTTAAGATCT
>Ga0315913_1009322_pt1 | contig 11526 bp, 6 predicted proteins | sample MpolsnodulesMG_FD_207736 | JGI IMG/M metagenome (GOLD analysis project Ga0315913, IMG submission 207736) | Medicago polymorpha root nodule microbial communities from Los Angeles, California, United States - small nodules | ecosystem: Host-associated > Plants > Roots > Nodule | place: USA... | reverse complement strand
CTCTAGTAAGATTCATATGAGTGTGGTGAGGGAAACAAAGGGTAGAGATTAGGTATAAGGCTGATTTCTTGTAACCTCTTGTAACATCTTCTCATAGTGTATTGGAGAGCTGCTCTCTCCCCCAGAGTAGGTCATATTGGACCGAACTGGGTTACCATCTTGTGTGTTTGTTTATTTCCTTTAAGCTTGCTTATCTCTATGCTTGGCTAGTGTTTGTGTCATTGTTTTAACACTTGTGTGTGTTGTTGCTTGAAGACACTTAGACCTAGGATTACCACTACCTTTTGCTCCACACATCTTCGTTTTTATTGGTGTGATATCGAACGTGTATTTCACAACAGAGTAGATGAACAAACACATCAAGATTGTCTACTCAATTTGATGCAAATTGACATATGTCTAGCATTTTAACTAATACAATTTCTTTGTCAAAAAAAAAAACTAATACAATTTCACTATTAATGAGTCTTTACAACGACAAACAACTTACAAGAAATTAAATTTAATAATAAACCCTAATGTCTACCCATTTATGATCGTTTTCTCAACCCACAGGAAGATCTCTCATGAGATCAAGAGAGACAACTTGAACCATTCCTCTAATTAAATCTCTCTACCTAAGATGTAAGATTATATGAAATTTATAAACAACGAAACTGCCACCAGTTTTAAGTCAATATTTTACCATTGTTACTTTATAAACAAAAACTCACAATCTTTTATTTAGGCACAAGAAAAAAATAATGATGTGACTAAAATAGCATTTATTTAGGCACAAGAAAAAATAAAAAATATTAAATGATGTGACTAAATAATTTCTCATTTAAATGTTTCATTAGTATATGTGTATCCAAATATTTTTATTTAATTAAGGTTGTGCCCATGGGCGGACCTACGTTACGGCATGGCGTGACCATAGACGCACCAGCTCATCCCGAAATTTTAAAAAGAAATTGAATCATCCAAAACATCATCGTTTTGGTGTAACAAGCTTGATATTGATGTGCCTAATATGGGTGCTACATACGTGCAACAGAAGAAAGTTAAGCAACGAGATTCAAGTGTTTCTAATTTGCATCATTATAAGTAGCATTGTTTGTTTAGTATTGTAGATTTACAATTGCAGAACCTCAGTGCTAGGTTTGGTAAATACAATACTGAAATTTTACAATATATTGCATATTCTTGAGTCCAACGTTATCATTTACAACTTGTTATTTTTAGTATAATTTATTTGGCAAAATTTTTTAGTCTCACTAACAATTTATTCATAAGTCTATCCCTGGTTGTACTCAACTAAATCCAATATTGTTTACAAACATGATACTTATCATGGGAGGAAAAGAATATTAAAAACAACATGTGCAACAAAGCAAAAGCAAAAGCAAAAGCAGTACAAAGAATACAGACTTGCTTTAACTAGATTGATTCTGCTTCAAGGTGACACAAGTGCAACAAGTTCTGCTTTATAACTTTAAATATTGTTGTTTTATATTTTTATTTTTGACTCGTTTTATATTTTTCTTTTTGACTCCTGCTTTATTCTATTTTATTTTATTTTGCTAAAAAAATCTTATTTTTTTTCTTATAAGAAAAAAACTAATACATTTTATTAAATATTAAAGGCTCAATACAATGAGAAATATCAAAATAAAGTTGAAAACAGATATTGTATATGATCATCTTGACAAGGTAATAATGATCAACTATATCACTTTTTCTTTTAGAAAACTCAACATAAGAGTTGTTATACAAAACGATGATGAAGTACCATAACATCAACTTAAAATAGAACCTACCTTGATTTTATCATTGAATGACAAGTTAAAAGAGTCCACAACTCTCTTCGAATCAATAGTTAAGATAACTTGCTTGAACTCTAATTCATGTAACCACTCGATAACGGCTAATAAGCCCAAAGCCTAACCCTACTTATTGGCAATTGAATTTTGTTCTTATTTTTATATATAGTTTTTTTTTTAACAAATTTGCTTTATCCCATTTGTTTAATGTACATAAAATATTAAAAATTTTATTACAATAAATACAAAATAAAATTATGAAAACTTAAGTTTTCTAAATTTCATTAACTAAAAGGTACAATTGAGAATAAAAACAATTAAAGTCAAGTTGGAAACCGCCAAAACTGACATTTTTTAAAAATAATATTTTTTACAAACGTGATAATTATTTGAAAGAAATAGAATTTTTTTTTTGTTGAAGAAGCTAAATTATCTCAATGAAATTGACATAAAAGATAATCGAATAAGACCTTAGAAGAATCACACTCTAAGGTCTCAAACCAACGCCACCCTACCAACTCAAATGAGTTAAAGAAAGATAATATTAAAAACAACAATTGCTTCCATGTCATGGCTACAAAGCAAGAATAAATTAAAAAAGTACATAAATCATATGTTTTGTCACCTATGGATTTGCTTTAACTACATTACAGAAGATTCCTATTTATAACTTTAAGTACATAAATAATATGATTATTGATTCGATCGTCTTTGCACGACTCTATTTGTTTTCATTTTTTGTCTTTGTGCAGTCTGTTTTTTATTTCTCATCTTAGCTTGATGTTTATTTGATTCAGGTTGAAATATTAGCTTTGAGCAAATACATATTCAATCAATGACTTAGCGTCGTCAACGTTGCAGATACGGAGACATGATTATTCTGGAGAATTGAATATAGTCATGCTTGTAGACATAAGTATTGTCCCGTTTTATGCTTTTAACATGGATGGTGTGAGTTTGTTCGCAAATTTATCCTTGTTGTTTTTACCTACTTTGAATTTGTATTGCAACGATGTACTCTATCAATTTGAATGAATGAATATTGTTTATTTTTGTCAAAAAAAACTAAAATAATTCTTATAAAGATATTTGTCCATATAATGACATTGAAACATGATTAAATTAAATTAAATAGTAAAATAATCCAACACATCAAACTCGTTAACCATTTTAACCTAAATTGAGATATGTTTGGGAGAGAGCAGCTCATATCCACTATCAATGAGAGTCTTTACAAGAGATACAAAGAAATTAGCTTTAAGTGCTCTCCAAAAGCCCTCAATGATTTTCAATCTCCAATGTATTTCTCGACCTTAGATCCTCACCTTAAGCCCTCAACCCAAAAACCCTTTTTTTCTTTCTGAACTAACCTAAAAGCCCTTTTGAATTCCCTCTTTGATGGTGTTGACTCTCACCAAGAATCTCACAAAAAGGACGCAACGCAAGAGCCATGTAGTTCTCCTTTTCCCCCCTCTCCTTGCCTCTAATTCTTGTCTTCTAAAAGGCACCAATCCTTAAGGTTTAAGTTCTCCTAGGATCCCCTCTTTCGGTACTATATGATTTCCAACCCTAAAATCTCACCCAAAAATTCTCAACACGCAAAACCCTAATTTTTTTCGTGCTCTCTCTAAGATTCTATTTTGTGAGTTGTTTACAAATGTTGTCAAAAAATACTGCTATTTATGTCAAAAATTACAGTCTTAATTTGAATCATATTACATAATGATTCAAATGAACTTTACTGAGAAACCAAAATAGCCAAAAATAAAATAAAAAAATCTGTCATGATTTGAATCACGCACAACGTCGATTCGAGTCAAGCACTAGAAACTTAAAGTTCTAGATTTTAAGGCAATATCCTCTACAAGATCTTGAAACCTAACCTACACTAGTGCACGTGAGACCTAATGTCATATCTGCTTGACGACGTCGAATGTGAGACCAAAAGCATGCTTTCTAGATCACAAATCATTAATGGGGAACATCCTTTGAGTCTTAGCAATACCAGCATATGTAATAAATTTTCCAGGTATTAGTATATGTGCAAACTTTTATGTAATAAATTTGCCTTTATCATAATTCATGCATTCTCCATGACTTATTTTATCTGTTCAATAACATTAGGTATTGAAGGATGCCTTTTATATATTACTTTCATTTAAATTTCAGCATATTATATACCAGTTCCAAACCTTTATTTTTTCTGCCTTTCTTTCTTATGTGTTTTCAGCAATTTACCTTCAAGTCTTTAATTTATCCTCTAAACATTTACCTCTGTTAATTTATACGTTTAAATCAATTTAGTTTACCTTTGACTGATTAATCAAAAAACACAGTAAATAGATATATAAACTGTTTTGACTATTAAGTACATAAAAAAAACAACACAACCATATTATTTATCTTTGTTTCTTCCCAAGGAGAAAATAAGATTGCATAAAAGAAACGCAAACCTCTGAAAAAATGCGTAAGAGCGTCAACATAAACACTAATATTGGAATAACTGAAGATGATATTGCTGCTATTACGATCCAGCGGTACCCCTTTAGCATGAGAGTAAGTGCAGAGCAAAAAGCACACATCATGAATACCACAGACAAGAAAATGGTGAAAAGGCCAAACAATAACTTAACTGGCAAACTTGTGACGAAGTCTTCCTCGGCATAACGCGATGTAAGGATCCCAATAAATGTCAAAACTGACGAAGTAGATGTAATTAGAGATAACGCGTCTGCTATAATGAAGAGTGAAAATGCATCATTACACAAAAAAATAGGTGTTCCCTTATCTTGATTGTTTCCTCCTGGAACAGTGAAAGCTGCGGCAAACATGATGGTAATGATGAGAGTACCAACAATTGTGAAAGAACTTGCTGTATCTTTTGCCCATTGTCGACCTTCATTCACAAGCTGCTCATGATTTTTCGTAAATAATTCACGAGGCTTTAGACCATCTGCATTTTTAGCCTCCTTGCACATAGGAGGCACAATGCTCTCTACCGCCTGTGTGGAGTAATAATCTATTAATTATGTGATCTTTAAGTAATCAAAATTTAAACAAATGGGATTAAAAACAACTTTTCTTAATAATTAATAACTTTCTTCTTGGTTATGCATAAATGTTAGTATGTATGTTAATGTCACCATATATGTCAAAGAGATGACAACTCTTTTTCTGAAAACACATCATAAGGTTGATAACATGGATCACCACATAATTCTTATTTGTGTGATTCAAGAATAATGGATACCTTAAACCATTGAAGTTCTCTTTGCATTTGAAGTGCGGCATTGGATCGACGACCACGATAAGAGGATGGGCCTAATTCAGCTGCGAGGTGTAGTAAGTTATTTCCAAATATGTCTACGGACGTTTTAAGCCCTTTTTGGCCGTCTATCTCGTATATGAGTTTGAACACTTGGTCTTGACGATTTAAAATTGCATGTGCAAATACACCTCTTTTGTTTTTGTCCATAGCCCATAAAAGGTCAGGATTTGCTGCCCTCATTGAATTTATAAACTCTCTAATTCCATATACTTGGCTGCTTGTAACATAGCATCGTGAATTGCACATTGATGTAACTCTGATTCTGATGATATTTTCACAATTTTTTCGCACAAACACCTCATAATCTCGCTTACGAGGTAATGGTCCATTTTTATCTCATATATCTTCTTAATATCTGCAAGCATTGGAAGTTTGATAAGGCTGACATAATTAAAAAATAATAATCTATGTACAAATTGGAACAAAATTAATTAGGAGCCTTCATGATGGACATACAAGGTAATTTACTCAGTTGAAATTGCCCCATATCGACAAAAAGATGACATTATTGAAGGACAGTACTTTCTAACTTTTGTCCCGGTACCCGCAAGAGATTTCAGCAACCTGAAAATTTTACCTAGAGGATGTATCACATATCATATAAAGTTAGGGAACAAATATTGTTTAAGCAAGTACAAAAAAATAATTTTTTATTTATTATTTTTTGTTTAATTTTGAAATATTTAGGTAATTCTCTTACCAATACACATTATTTTATTGGTTGAAATTCATACAAATTTTATCAGTTTCAATCTATATAATTTTTTTGTTAAAGATTAATATTTCAGATTGAGAGTGTATTGCTAACTCTCATCTTAAAAACATACCTGTAAAAGTATATGTACTTGATCCTCCATCTTGCGATTCAATTGTAATTTTTTTTCCTTCAAGGTGTATGTAGGGTGGTATCCACAATACTGCAACTAAAACATATTAGAAAAGTATTTCTCTAATAACTTCTTCTTTATACACCTAGAGGATTTTTTGTCAAATACTATCTCGGACCGCAGACTGTGGCAGTCCGCAAGTAAGTATTTTAGAGAGCTTTTGTTGACATTTCCTGCGGATTTTACTAAAACTTCTTTTTCCTTATTTTTGTCTTCCATGAAATAAAAAACAGGTAAGACTTTTAGTTTCTTAATTTGTTTATACATCAAAAGTTTGTTATTGAATATAGACCATTTTAATTTAATTTTGAATTTGAGTCTAAGTCACACTATGTAAATGAAATGTTCAACCATTTTTGTCGCAAATTCTCAGAAGTCAATCAACAACACTTTTCGATGTTGCTGAAGAACCGAAAATGCAAGAAAAGTGCTTCATAATTTGTTGAACAAAAACATAACCAAGTGTGCATACCACTAGCAAATCACACCAACCCGCAGCACCACAAAAATATATCAGACAAAAACACGGCTAATTCCAAAAAAATATAAAAAATAACCTCCACTCAAAATTTCTCGAATTGACCTTTGATGAAAAGCACCATCAATCCTTTAAACAACAGTAAATATTGAACAAAAAAATCATATATGTTGTCGTTTCTTGCAAATCAGTTTTGGAGCATTTTGTCCAAACCACAAGGCACTAGTCATAGGAGCGCAATGTTCCTTAGGCTGCAGCGAAAGCATTGTTTCACACTGCATTGGTCTAAGGATGGCAATTGGACCTAAGTTCATTGGACACCCGCAAAAAATATCCATGATGGACGGTTAAATGCCCGCATTGTTAGGTATGGGCATGGGCACGGGTAATTACCCGCAAATTTGAATGGGTATGGGTGCGGGTACAGGCACTTTAGTGCTCACCCCGTCCCATGCCCGCACATTATATATACTATACCAATAATTTTATTTATATTAAATTTAGTTAATTAATCCAAAGTCTTTGATATTTATTGTAATATGCACTTATTTTTTATATTTTAGATGTTTTTATTTGGCTAAATAATATGATGTAATATTTGATATGTTGATTTAGAATATTTCATATCATATTTTAATTATGTTGTGATACTTTTTATTATTTATTATATTTTTGTTGTGAAAGTGCGGGTAATGGGTTCGGGTACAGGCTCTTAGATACTCATAGGGAATGGGGACGGACACCAAACTTATTGCCCACGAGGGTATGGGTTTGGGTATGGGGATTTTTTTTGAAATGCGGGTACGTGGAGGGGCACTATAGTACCCTACCCAATGGGTACCCATTGCCACCCCTTGATTGGTCACAAGGCAACCGGTAACACACGTGAAGTGTCTGCTCCCGTTCTGGTATAAAAACCAGAGTTTTTCTTAAAGGTTGAGTGATCTAGGTCATCTCCAAAAGATGAAACTTTTAGGGAAAATCAAGAGTTACAAGTTGAGATCTTTTGGGTGAGTGGCTAGGGTTGAGAAACATAAATACCCTGGATAGTGAAGATTTACTGGAGGAATGATCTAAGTTTTTTCTCTTATTTTGTTGATATTATCATTGAGGGGTTGAAAGTTGAATTGAACGAAATTATGGATTGCTCGGAGATAATTTGGTCATTTTTGCAACTCTCTTTAGAGAAAGCGCGAAACGGTAGATATTAGAGTTTGTTATTAGAGAACTCTTGTAGCTATTTTATTTTAGGCTTAATTAATGATGTGGTCCCTTAAGTTATTTGTTGGTTACATTTTAGTCTCATAAGTTATTAACGTTACAATTTGGTCCCTTTAAGTCATCTTCCGTCAACTAAATAAATTCTCACCGCCAAAACCGTTAACTCAATGTCTAAGGTGGATACACATTGCAAGTTATCACGTCAGCGTTCACATGTGCCTATTTAACGTTTTGGCAAAAGACCGGCGGAGAGGATTTATTTGGCTAACAGATACTAACTTAAGGGACCAAATTGTAACGTTAATAACTTATGGGACCAAAATGTAACCAACAAATAACTTAAGGGACTAAATCATTAATTAAACCTTTATTTTAACTTTTAAACCAGACACTAAATCAAACAAGTGAATAATATTGATAGACCTTACATTTTCAATTTGTGGGCACCCATCTATAAAGGGTGTACTTTTTTCCTCAATCTTGATTCTGGTAAACTAAAATATCTAGCTTTGTCGTGATTATATATGTTTGTGTTATGTATGTCACTAGAAACTATATAAAATATTTTGTTAAAAATAGAAACTAAAAGAACGCACCTTTGTAAGAAATTTGTCCTTGCCAATTTAGTTGGGTTCCACTGTGAAATACGCTAGGGATATGAGCTAATCTAGGTCGCCTACATTGATGAGATTCATAACTAAGGGGTATTTGTGTACCATCATGTTGGATTAATGCTGCTGCAACATCTGCAACAATAGTAAATGAAAACAATTAACTAATAAGATCACGTTGAAGTACTGGAATGTCACCTTTACCATCATCAGCTTTTATTTTCATTGTTAGTAGATCATTTCCTCCCTTATCAAGCATCCACTTAACCATTTCTGTATCATCTGTTGATTTAGCAGCAAGAGCAAACGGTGTGTATCCCTCCCAGTCTTTCTCTGTCAGCAATCCACCCATTTTAACCAACTCCATCATGATTTTATCTTGTCCTGCATCAACTGCAACATGAACAGAAGTCCATCCATTAGCGGATGACTTTTGCGAGATAATATCTCCGTCATTCCTGATAAACAAAATCGCGTCATTCCACATGCCTTTCTTCACTGCCACATGAAACATGTCAATATCACTTTGAAGACCTCCTTGCTCAATATCATTGCATGATTTGTCTGCACTTAAATCTTCGCTAAAAACAGCTTTTAAGTGATTCCAAGCCTCTTGTGCTGTCACACAATTTCTTATTTGGCGTAGAGTATAATGGCCACATGATAGTTGAATAGCATGTAAGGCTTGACCATTTTTTGATTTCCAACCAAACTGTTTAGGATTGATATCACCCTCGACAATATTGTCCCAAAGATCTCTGCCAATCAGATAATTCTTGACATGGACACTCCAATCCAATAATTACCTCTTGTAAGAACTTCAAGAACTATTCTGGTTGATGCAATATTTGCAACTGCCATTAAGATCTGCCCAAAATATCCCAATTTAAAAAATAAAATGAATAAGGAGTAACATCATAGAGATAGGATAAAGGTACGTTTGATTTCACTTTTGACGAGACAAAAATAAATTTAGACAACTAAATTGATTTCGACTTGCTTGCTTTTTCCGGATCGAAATTAATTTTCACTCCATAATTGATTATAATTTACCGCTAGAAATTCAAATTTTTGGTGCAAATAAGTTGTAGAGACAAAAGTTCCAACTTCTATCTTTAAGCTAGAGTTATTAATTCTATAAGACACATTAATTTTGCTTAACAACCAAGGTTATTAAAATCATTTATAATAACTTGATTTCTTATTTATTTTTTTGACAAACAATTTCTTATTGTTTCTTCATAATTTCATAATGTAAATTTTTCAATATTTTTAGGTAATGAATTAGTTTATTCTATAAATCAAATTAACCACCAATAAATTAGACAGCACATTTGTTCCCACTATTTGCCGTGGCAGTAACAGCGTTTACTTGATTTTTGCTCATTATGCTGAAATAGATAAAACACTATAGACCACTGCCAATATCTTATGTCGCGGCCGTTTCTGCCGTAACCGGCTATTTTTTAAAAACCTTGATAACAACATCTAAATATATGTGAATAAAAAATCTAAATATATAAAAAAATAAGTCAAGCCCTCAACTCAACAATTTGTTATAGGTTTAAACAGGTCTTTCGTCCCTGCAAATATAGGTCATTTGAATTTTCGTCCATGAAGTTATTAATCCTTCCATTTTGCAATTGTAAATATTAGGCTTAATTACACTTTTGGTCCTCGCATTTTGACCAGCTCGCGAAAATGGTTCTGCCTCTTTCAAATCGAACAAAACCGTCCCTAAACTATCATATTTTTGCAGTTTTAGTCCTACCTCCTATGTTCAACTCTAGAAACGCAAAGAAATGACAGTTTTAGACCTACCCCTATGCTCAACCCAAGTGGCCTTTTTTTCTTAATCCAAGTGACCTTTTTTTCATTAACCCAAGTGGCCTTTTTTTCATTTTATTTTCTTCATCAAATGTTAATGTATCTTAAACCATATTAGACTTGGTTTCTTTTAACTAAAAATGATCAACCTCACTTTGTTTTATTCTTCTATACCTTGCGGTTCCTCAACCCTTCTAAAAACCATTTTCAAAAACTTTAAAATTAACTCAACTCACCAAATAATTTTTTTAAGTGAACTACTTGATTTTGATCCCATTCTTTTTTGTAAGTAGGCAAAGGATTTTATCATTCCAAATCAGTAAAAAATACCAAAAACATGCTTCTTCTCTCTCCATTCTTCACTTAATTTTGTAAGCAATTATTTTCAAAATAAGCAATTAATTTAGCACAAGATAAAGTAGGCAAGAGGCTCCTACGGAGTACCGTAGTCGTTTAGGGTGCGTCAAACCTTCCCTATTCGAAACCAACCCCCGGACCTTTAATCTTTCAAGGGTTTTTACTCACTTTTTCCCTTCCCACGAATAAAAGTAGAGAGCTCAAAGATTGACGATTCAAATCAATTAATGATTTGATATCCGAAAATCGAGGAGCACAACTTGCAAACTCTGAAGTTGACTGGTTGCGAGAGACTCGAATTTTGTCCAGAAGTTGATTCTATTATGGATGGCAGAAGGTTACCTCCAATCCTCAAACAGTGTGCAGCAAATGGAGGATTTGGGCAATGAATTCGTTAACACTCTTTAACAAATCATTTTTTCAAGATGAAAAGTTTGATAAATATGGTAATCTTGTCAATTTCAAAATGCATAAGTTGATGCATGATCTTGCATTGCAGATTTAATGTGTTTATATAAGCATAAATAAATTTTTATGTACATATATGAGAAAATAGATATGATAAAACTATAGAAACTCGACTATTTTCATAATATCAACATCAATGTAGTGTTTCTATTAAATAAATTTTTATTTTATATGCAAAACATCATTCAATATTTGCACCGCACCACTTGTAAATTTTATGCTTTTTATTTGGAGAAACATATTTTTATGTAAATATATGAGAACTTTCATATGATAAAATTGTGGAAACTCATTAATATTTTCAAAATATGAACATTAATATTGTGTTTCTATTGAATTACATTTTATTTTATATATGCAAAACATCATTCAATGTTTACACCGCACCCGTTGCAGATTTTATGTACATATATGAGAAAATAGATATGATAAAATTATTTTGTAAAAAAAAAAAAAAGATATGATAAAATTATAGAAACTCGACTATTTTCATAATATCAACATCCATGTAGTGTTTCTATTAAATAACTTTTTATTTTATATTTAA
>Ga0315913_1009321_pt1 | contig 11526 bp, 4 predicted proteins | sample MpolsnodulesMG_FD_207736 | JGI IMG/M metagenome (GOLD analysis project Ga0315913, IMG submission 207736) | Medicago polymorpha root nodule microbial communities from Los Angeles, California, United States - small nodules | ecosystem: Host-associated > Plants > Roots > Nodule | place: USA... | reverse complement strand
ATGAGGTCCAGTCCTTGACACTTCAATACCTTCATCTAAACCAAACTAACAAGAATTTAATCTTTTGAAAGGAACAATAGAAATGTCGGTCGAATGCTGGGTGCTGTCGTTTAACAAGTTTGAATTACCCCATCTAGAGGAAGATAATTGTTGTACTTGGAAGGTGCATTCCCTACCTAATCACGATCTTCTGACGGAATCAGGCACCTGATAATATCTTCAGTTGACCTCAGGTTACCTACATATCTATCCACTGGAACATGTTGTGCTCCCAAAACATGTTCTTCACGTTTTCGTCGTTCGTTAATTTCACCCAAGTGAATGATACTCTCCCCTCGTCGAGCGTTGGACGTTTATACTGAATGTATTCCGCCCTCCTTGTGTCTCTGGGGTTGACTCCTTGGTTGAATTCATTCAGTTGATCCTTTAGACCTCTTAACGTTACACCAAGGCATCGAACCTTCAACCTCTGAGGTTCTCCGCCGTTGAATTGTGCATGAACGTCGATCCACCCGACCATTGTTTCAAATCTACACAATAAGAAATTAAAAATAATCAATGAAAAACTCATTCAAACATTTCATCAAATACGTAGAGTGTAAATTATACATAAACCCTAAAAATAAAAAAATAACCCTAAAATGTTTTACCTAAAAAAATAAAAAAAATAAAAATAACCCAAAAATGTTTTACCTAAAAATTTTAACATAAAAATAATAAAAATAACCCTAAAATATTTTACCTAAAAAAACATAAAAATAATGTAAAATATAACAAAATTATTCAACTTATATCTACTCTTAAAATAAATCATATACTCTTCTTATATGTAAATCTACTTAAAAACTAAAATAAAAAAATAAATATAAAACACCAAAATAATGAATAACCCTAAAATTATAACATAAACATCATGCAAACATTTTAGCTACATTAATCAACTAACATCTACACTAAAAATGAATTATAACATGTAAATCTACTCAAAAACTAAACTAAACTAAACAAATTTAAATCTACTCAAAAAAAACTAATTTAAATCTACTAAAAACACAAAAAAAAAAAAACATTTATAACAACTAAAATGTAAGTTAATAGCTTTATGATGACTTACTTGTGATTTTGTTGAATAAATTTGGTAGGATTTAATTGGGTTTTTTAGAGAGATTTTAAGAGAGATTTGGAAAATTTAGGTAAAATGAGAGTAATAATGGATGAGAGAGCTTCTGCTAGATTTGTAGTAGAAACGCATCGGCAGTTAACTACCGAGGTTTTTCTCGGTAGTTAACTGCAACCGGTTTCTTCATTCCTCGGCAGTTAACTGTCGAGGGAGCTTTTCATCTTTTACATGTGTTTTTCAGCCCTATCAAATGTGTCAACAACAATTTTCTAAAATTAACAAAACATTAAAACAATCATGTGAAACAAAATAACACAAAAGTACATTCCAAACTAACAAAAAGAGAATTAAAACTATTAAAAAATATGCTAATGACCACCTCAATAATAGGAACAAATTGAAACTAAAAACGTTTGTCGAACACACTTCAACCATCAAAATCTCAACAAAACAAAAAAAAAAAAACTCTTCTCTTAGGCTAACTACCTTAATTTTGTTTTCTTCTAAATCGTGCATCACATAGCGTTCCCTTGTTTGTATGTACACAAGTGCTTTCTGAATTCACTCACCCTTGCTTTTCACGTAGCCACATTTCTCACATTCAGCACTTTGGGATTTATCTCCTTTGGTACCACACCTAACACGAAAGTTGTTTTTCTCACAACAAAAATTGATCATTCACACCTGAAATAATACACTAATACGCACAACACAATTAACTGTCGCTCGCTAAATATACTAACGGTAGTTACTGTCGCTGCAACCAACATAATTACTTTATGTTAGAATTTTTTATGTAATATTTCAACGGCTGCCGTTCACACCTCCTCTAGCAATTGAGATTTGCATTTCAGAATTGCACCAAAGTGTTGGGACCAAGGGAGTAATTGTGTGGCTAGGATTCAACAAGTTGACCGCATGGCATAAGAAGAAAGAATCACATCTATGAAATAATTGGCAGCGGAGTCAATGTGGAATAGTCATATCTTCTGAATTGCAAATCTCAATTAGGTGTGAACTGCACTTTTAAGTGTTGTTGAACTATTACATAAAAAAATTCAACAGTTAAATGTCGTCGGTTATCAGCGATAGTTAACTATCTTTAAAGGTATTAGTGTATATTTTAGGTGTGAATAAGCAATTTTTGTTGTGAGAAGAGCAAGTTTCACCACACACATAGGCTTGACCCATTCACACACGTTTTTTTCTTTTTCATTTTTTAATTTGTGTGTTGACTTCCGTTTAAGAGGACCCAGCCAATAATTTATATCAACTAAATTTGTTTTTAAAAAATATACGATTGATTTTGATATATTTAGTTGTTTTCAAGTAAAATTAATTTTATCTTTATAATTCATTCTACTTTTTTTTTTAAGAAAAAAGAATTAAGTTAAAGGATCAGATTTATAATTCATTCTACTTGAAACTAAAATTTGTAACTTTTGACTTTATAATTGATTTTTACAAAACCTATCAATTCAATTTTAAAGAGAGACTTGGGCATGATTAGGAAATATATGAGTTTGTTTTGCTAAAACACAAGCCAGACTATATTTTTTTTCTTTTATGACTAAAAATAATGTATTCGTCCAGATCGATATATTACATTGGATGTGACATGAATTTGCAATCAAATCATTCAAGTTAATAGTACATAACGATAAAATGTATGTAAATGTGACAACATTAAAGTGATTGGAGTACTGATATCTCCATATTTGCAGCTTTGGTTGTAAAGTTATCATTGTTTGATTATGTAATGAGTTGAAGTTGATAGGCCAATTCAAACAAAATAAACATCGCAACAAGATGAAAAAATCAAACTATACGGCACAGAATGACGAACAAAACAAAAGCGCCGCATTCAAATGTGGAAAGAAAAAAAATTTCAAATATTTGAATAACATTTATTTAGATAAAAGAGAAAGAAAAAAAAAAAGATGCATATGAGTGGTTCCATGTCAAAAAATGAGCTAAAATCACTCACCTATGATGGAAGAATATGAGAAATTAGAGAGAAAATAAAGTTTCTTTCGTAAAATAAACTAGGACAGGCTCCCGTCAATAACAATATTATATTACTCTTTCTATTAAAGAAAAAAGAACAAAATTTTAAATAAGTCGTTAGTGAAATTTTTCAATACTTCATGATCCAAACTTGTCTAGTCTGATCTCATAAATTATTATTTTTTTGACAAATATCTCACAATTATTAAAATGTTCCATTTATGTAGTAAACCTCCAAACAAGTATTTTGGAATAAAAATGTTAAAGACAAGTAGTATCTCTGTTCATTCACATGAGTTTCCAGCAAAAAGACATGACTCTTTCTCTCGCCTCATTTTTCTCAAAAAAGGCCAAAACTAGCTTTCATTGAAGTCAATACCAGAATGTCCTCTCATTCATTGCATCAAATACCAAACAGCTAAGAGGAGAGGAGGGTATGTGCATTGACTTTGTGGCTAAAAAGTCATGAAAATTTTAGTGTATTTTGATATACTTTACGAGAGAAAGATGAAAAAGAAATGATAAAGAACTTATGGTGCTTCTTCGGATCCTCTCTGAAGTCTTAGATTTTTTGTCCACCTTAAATGCATTCTTGTTTATAAAGTTGTTCGTCTAAAATTGTAGTTTTTGTTTTGTTTTGTCATTTCTTCTTAATCAAGAAAAGAAATAAAAATATATTTTTTTAACTCGCATGCGCCAGACGCATGGTTCTATAGGTGCCTGGTGCCTGTTCTTTGCGGGCCAAGACATTGTTTTGGAACTTTTTAATGGAAAAAGCCTGGTATTTTAGCCCAACTTCAGGTGAAAACTTTCCTTATAAATACTTCTCTCTTCATTCACAATTTCTCATTCATAACGAAGTGGTTCAAGAGGAAGACAAGCATTAGAAGCTTCAAGGGAGGAGTTTCAAGTTTTTCTGGGGTATGTTTTATTTCTTTTGTAATTTGTCCTTAATTACCGAGAGTAACTAAATCTTTTTAGACTAGGGTTTTAAGATGAACCTCTATTTTGGTTGTTGGATAATTTATTTAATTTAAAGTCTTTATTTAGTTATTTTTCTTTATGCTATTTACTTTTAAACATCTATTCTATTCTATACTATACATACAAAAAATACACAGTTTTGAGTTGATTTTTTTCTTCCAATTATACCCTTAATTTAAAATTTTCAAACTACTATTTTATCTTTTCGATGATATTATTTAAATTTTGAATAAAAAAAAAACCAGTTAAATCCCATTATAATTGGAACAATTTCACTATAATAGAACCAATAAATTTGTTACAAAATATGATAATATAAACATACAACTAAGCGTAATAGAAAAACGGAAAGGTGTGCAAGGTGGTGTCCATCTTGACGCTAGTTTTAATAATTATGAATCACTCTTCTATCATATGCCAAGTCTTCACAAATTTTCAGATGTCTTGTTTTTCTGATTTGCATGATTTCTTCGAACTACATCAAAACACCCTAAAATTGCTATGTCTCGAAAAGAGAATTACATACTCAAATATACAAAACATTACAAATGTCCTGAAATCATAAGCAATTGCTCTAATACTCCTTTATTGTGGATGTAAAACCTACAGAAAATGTCGCTCGGCTTTTTCAGCATTCACCTAACCTTGCATTTCCCGGAAGGTTTCTTCACCTAAACTTCAATCTTCTCTCAGTCGATGTCGACTAACATAATATTTATTTTTACGTGTAAACACCTTTAAAATTTGACGGACAACTAAACATGTTTCGTCTCAGCATGCCTGTGTATGGACTAAAACTGATTACATTGTGATTTTGTAGGACTAAAAAAATTGATCTCTTTATAGGGACAAAAAACAAAACTTTGTAATTTTATAGGGCTAATATATAAACTTTTTTCCGTACTATCTAATTTATTTTAATATATTATGTATTTTAAAAATATGTAATAGAATTGAGCCTAATGTTATGAAATCCAGGATAATTATGCAGTCACTATTTAAAAAAACTATTTTTAAATATTTGTAGTCACTATGAATTCAAGGATAATTTTGTAAATTTTGACCAAATTTGGAGTAGATTAGCAAGGTGGTGTAAATTAAGGTGGATATTGATGGTCGGATTAGGCTAGTGTACTAAATCGTTTACCAAGTAATAAAGTGTTAGTAGAGTATCGTATCCACAGGTATGTCGTTTCGTCCAAACAACTCCTGTTACTTATTTTGTTTGGCAATATAATAATAAAAGAGTTAAGGGTTTAGAGATTGCAATTTTTATCTGTTTGCAACAGAGCAAGTTACTAATTTTGGTTGCAAAAAAATAACAGCGGTTAGGACTCTTTGAATCCCCCCTATTTATTTGTAGGAATTAAGTTACATTCATGTCGCGTTTACTTATCTTAAGTAGACTATACAAGTGATGAGGTCGTTGGGATCTATCTAACATAGTCGGTTTGTTGAGTTGCACCTGCTGATCGCACGATGATCCTTACATGCGGGGTCTTACTCCCTCTATTGATTTAGGTATGTCCCTCTTATGATTAGTTGCACTTGTTGATCACACGGTGATCCTTACGTGCAGGGTCTTACTAACTCAAAGGTAATTGAAACATAGACTTAAATTGACGTTCCTCGATTTCCAAAGGTAATGAAGACAAATGTTCCTGAAGGTTTCCCCTTTTGTATATGAATCTTAGCACACTCTCCCTCTCAGTAGTTCTACAAACGGACAGCCCTATCAGCGTCTACCTTCCCAAGGTTCGAGGAGAATGGTTCTACTAGGTTTGGTTCACTCCCTAGAGTCGCTTGTTTCCTTAATTAATAACTAGTTACATCCTAGGTTCGGCAGATTTTACTCAAAATTAGTAATGTCACCTCCTAAGTACTTGCTACTAGGGTCAACTCTCTTTCGGTATCTTTCGCTAGTTACTAACTAATTACTTCCTAGATAGGCAGATATAAATATCAAGATATAAGCATCAATATTAGGCCCTGTCACAACCTCAGTACTTAAACTAGGGTTGCACTCCTTTAAAATAAACTAAACCTAACATAACTTAATAGCAAACAGAAAATAACTAAATAAACGATATTAAATTAAATAATTGTCCAACAAAATAAACAGAGGTTCATCTTAGAACCCTAACCTATAAATATCTAGTTACGCATGGTAACTAAAGACAAAATACAAAAAGATAAAAACATACCCTAGAAAGATAAGGAGAAGATAGAACTCCTCCTGAAGCTCCTAGAATCGCATTCCTCTTGAACTGTTCTAGTTCTGAACGAGAAATTATGAATGAGGAAGACGGTATTTATAGGGAAAGTTTCCACCTAACTTGGGGTAAAAATATGGGCTTCTAGGGGCAAAAAAACTCCCAAAAAGTGACTTTTTCACAACTCTTTGGGCGCCTAACGCTCTAGCCATGTGCCGGGCGCATATTCCTTGCATATATGGGTGCCTGACACCCCCAAACCTTACGCATGGGTGCTTCAGTGCAAATTATGGGCGTTTGGGTGCCTCGTTCTGCGTGTATGGGCGCTTCTATGCTGAAATGTTCGTTTTCTTCGTCGTTTTAGGTGTTTGCTTCAATGTGAGATGTCTTGGAACTTGGGAATAGAATTGCTTCTTATGTAAAGTCTTTTGATGCCTCTTGAATCTTCATTCTTCATCTTCCCAGGTACCACATAAATCTTAGGATATCTTGCTCTGTCGATTTGCATGATTTCTTCATGTATTACATCATGAACACCCTAAAATTGCAATATTTTGAGAAGAGCATAATTGCAGACTTAAATATAGAAAACAAAATAAATGTCCCAAAATCATAGATAATTGATCTAATACTCCTCTGTTTTGCTGGTAAAACCTACTAAAAATGACTGAAAAACATGCTAAGAATAACGTAAGATGACTTGTCATCAAATATTTATGAGTCGACTTTTAGTGAAGAGAAATCCTCTGACATTCAAGGACTAATTGAGTAATTCTAACTAGGTAAAATCACTTGCAATCTTGAATAAACAAACAAACACACACAAAACTAAAATAAATAAATAATGTAGGCACAAATTTTAATCTCTCAACTAATTTATGTTTTTTTTTGTCTTTGAATTATATGTGCAGCTAAATAATTATCAATTTGACCTTGAAATGCATTGGCAAGAGCACTAGAAACCACAACTTGATAATTGTAATCACAAATTTATTCAACTCAAAGTTGTAGTGTTAAGAAATTTTAAGTGTCTGCCTGAGTTGGTAAAGATGGTTTTGCAAAGAGCAATAAATTTGGAGAGGTTAGTGCCTATATTGTCAATAGCAGTCGAACGCGGCGCGATCGTGGCGTAGAGCGGCCAAAAACAGCAAAACGCGACGCAACGCTCCAACGCAGAGCATTTGGAGAAAGCGACTGAAGCGGGCGCGATTGCAGGTATAAAGCGGGCGTGATGCGGGTCAACGCGGGCGCTTACTTAAAACCATTTTAAGGGTCATTTTTGTAATTTTCAAACCCTAACTATTACTCTTCTCGATCAGAACCATATACACAGCCACAAACACAACTTCTTCATCATACAAACAAAACAAATCCATCTCATCTCATCATCTCTTGATCGCATAACCCATCTCTCCTCTTCTCATCTCATCATTTTTTATCGCAGAACCCAAATTTATTCTCCTCTCTTCATCTCTGGATTTCACACTTTGTTAATTTGTTAATTGGGAGGATGAACTTGTTTTTTGTTAATGTTTTTCACTTTTGTTACTTTAACCTTTAGAGGCTTAAAGTGTTGGTTTCCTTGAATTTTATTAGTATTTTTTGCAAGTATGTTTTATGTTTTGCTTAAGACTTGTAACTTTTATTTCAATCAAATTAGGAATACTTCATGAATTTTGAGTAATGTTTAAGGTATTTTAGTATTTTTTTTTTTTTCAACAGTATTGTATTTTAATATTAAATATATTAGTGTCCGCGTCACCGAAATAGCGTCCGTTACGCGCCCGCACCCCGCGCCGCATCAATTTTTAGGGTGGCCGCGCCGCATTCCCGCTTTGACAACAGAGGTTAGTGCTAATTCCACCAAGGATTAATGGTCGCAGCTAGTTCAAAAGAGAAGATACACCAATATATGAAAAACTTTTCTCTTCTTGGAAAGCATCAAAGATGGCCATAGTAGAGTTACATGAAAAGTATGTTAAGAAGAGTTGCACCAATCCAACCCATCCAAAATGCTGGCTCAATACCAATGCAAGTTGAGTTTTGAATTATGTTAAAGGATGTGTTTATTCATTAGTAGTTTACGTTTCTTTCATGATTTTGTGATTTGATAACAACAATGTGGCAATTTTCCATTATGTGCCCTTGTTTTCTTTTATTTGTCTTTAGTATTACCAACACTTTTATATTTCAATGTTAAATTTGATTGAGTATTCTCCTTATCTGTACTTTGGTGACTTACTTTTTTTTTTTTATCAATAGTTTCCCCCCATTGGGGCTACAATGATGAAACAAAAGTCACAAAGATAAGGTGTATTTATAAATTCACTAATGCACACATATACAACACTCTTTTTAACTAAGCAGTTGAAATAAAATAATTAATGAAATTAACGTCATATCATTATCTAAAATTACACACACACATATCGATTGTATTAATACTGATATTTTGAAAATATTCATGAATTTTCAAAAAAATTATCATATCGACTTCATTATATCTTGACATAAAATTCATTTTTGCATATATAAACATATAAAATCTAAATTCGGAGCAAATATTTATATTTATCACCCCTGCTACTACTATAAAAAAAATCAATTACCATCATTTTCCCATAATTACTCTTGATAAATCTCCTAATCTCCCTAATTTGATGGGTTTAAATGTCATTTTCCATTAAATTATTACTCCTTCCGTCCCATATTAATTAAGTGACACAGTTGACTCTGTCACACATAGCAATGCATTTTTTTAAGTGACACAGTTGACTTTGTTACACATACCAATGCATTTTTTTTTTATCTTTAATTATCTATTAGAAAAAATTATAAAAATTTAATATTTTGAAAATATTTATTGAAACGAATCCAACATCTTATATGATATTATTTATCTTTGTATATTAGTAGAAAAATATGATTAAGGTATATCAGGTCATTAATACACATTGTCAAATATGTCATCTAATATGGGATGGAGAGAGTATTGAATAACATTAATTAGTTTTTCGGCTATGTTTTTTAACATGATTTTCACTTAAATAAATTGGTTTTCAGCTGATTTTTGTTTCTTTCTCTTTCATAAATCATTAGTAACTTCTTAAAAAAAAAAAAACAATATACAAAAGTCTTCTATCATTGTATTTTATTTTATTTTTAGAGAAAAGTGCTTATAGCATTTCATTAATGATAATGTGTTCAATACAAATTGGGATTACATAATAAGTAGTGGGACTAGCTAGGGAAATGGCTTCTCTTGTAAGAGCATGAGCCGCCGAATACGCTTGTCACCTAATAAACTCTACCCGGGAGTTAGGAAAAGAAGTAGAGAACATCTCTCTACAAGCAGTGATGATGCTTCCAAATTCAGTAATATCGGTATGGCGAGAATGGAAAGCATCCCTAGTAACCTTTGAATCAAGCTCAAAATCAATATAATCAAAATGCATATCTTGCATCCATTGAAGAGCGTGAAACAACCCCAAAGCTTCACCAACTGCTACGGGAAAATAATGATCAAATTGTAACGCCTTAGCAAGCACAAATGTCCTGGTATCATCCCAAAGACACACACCAATACCTGTTCGCTGAAACTGATCTGAGAAAGCCACATCAACATTACATTTGTATCTCCCAAGGCTCGGTGGCAGCCACTGCTGCGTGACAGTACCTGAATGTGAATGGTGCTGGTGCAAGGCTTGCTGCAGATGCGTATCAGCTTGCACCTGCTGTCTATTTGCGTGCAGCAACATGCTTTGGTGCACAGAGTTTGCATCCTCCCAATCTTCAATCAGCGTGCGAGCTCTATCGACAATAGTGGCACAACTCTCATCAATATCCTCCCAAACTTTCAGATTACGGTGTTTCCATAAGCTCCAACAAAGTGCAGCAAAACGTTTTTGATGATTTGGAGACAAATGTTGTAATAGATGGAAGATAGTGTCGATGGCAGAATCGATATGAATGGTTAACTTCATGCCAAATCCCAGCTGATGTCCACACCTAAATAGCAGCAGAACATTCAAAGAAGATATGATTTAAATCCCCATGGTCCGAGTTACAACTTACACACCGTGTCGGACACGAAACACCCTTGTCTTGCAAACGAACTCTAGTAGGAAGACATCCCCTGCACATACGCCACAACAAATGTTTTATTTTCGGCAGTACCTTCAGACGCCAAATATCCTTCCAATTACCCGGACGACGAAAATGAGAAACATCAATCAATTCCTCCTATCATTGTATATCACGTTTCTTTTTGTTTTCATTTGATTTATGTATTTAACATTCTCTGATACTTATATTTTTTCGTTTAAATATTTTTTAATACTTTATTTTATTTGATTAATACTTCAAATATCACAATAAATGCGGCGTAAATATTTAAAGGAATTTTACATGTAAATTAAAAAACATATACTAAAAATACTACATTAGTGTAGGTATTTTAAAAATATTAAAAGAGTTTTTGAAATTTATCATATCAACTTTATCATATAAGAACATAAAAAACTATTTACACAAATATAAGCGCAAAAAAATCTGCAACTGACACCAGTGGCGGAGCCAGGAATTTTATAGAGTCTGGGCAAAAATTTTATTGCAAATTCATGTGACATAATATATATAAATAGTCATAAATCGATACGCATGAGGGTATAGAGTTTCGGTACTCGTCGGTTCGTTGAGTTAACAATAACTATAAAATAAACAAAAAAATAACCCAACTAAGAATAATGAATAATTATTTTACTTTACTTTACTATTCAATTATTCTATTATTACTAAATAATACAAATTTTATTTAACTATTTATTTTTTATTACAGTTTTTTATTTGTTACTTTATTATTTTATTTTTAATCATACTATTATTATTGTTTTTCTAAACTAATAAAAGGGACTTTATTTATAAAGTCAGGGTGGTGTAAAAAAAAAGTCAGGGTGGTTTCGTATTATTTTTGCTTTGACTTAAAGGTCCTATATATGTATTTGTTGAATTGGGCATTTAAAAAAAAAGTTTTCATTGGGCCATATTAGGAACAAGAGTCCATTGGGCTTTTTGACCCGGTCTTATCTACTTCAACATTAGAAGTAGGGGTGTGCAAATAATTTGGTTAACCACAACCAAATCAATATCCAAACCCTTCCATTTTGTTAAAGCCCAACCCACTTTATAAGAAAACCAACCCAG
>Ga0315913_1009316_pt1 | contig 11529 bp, 4 predicted proteins | sample MpolsnodulesMG_FD_207736 | JGI IMG/M metagenome (GOLD analysis project Ga0315913, IMG submission 207736) | Medicago polymorpha root nodule microbial communities from Los Angeles, California, United States - small nodules | ecosystem: Host-associated > Plants > Roots > Nodule | place: USA... | reverse complement strand
GTTCAACGCTAACCTCTAACATAATGAATGAATATGACTACGTACGTTTATGATATGCTGTTAGACACGTACAGGTTTATGCAACTAAGACAAGCTATGAAGTTATACTGACGACGATCTTAGTTTTCCCAGATCGTCCGGTCTAGGATCGTGTCATGCATACGTTATGTTTAGAGCTCGGTGCGTTTAGCGTATCTTGAGTTAGCGGTCCTAGGTTCCTCGACCGCCATGACACGTATAGGTATGCCAAGACCTATATAACAAGTTAAGAAGAACCCTACGACGGATCCTAGTATGCACGACCATCTAGGCATGCAAGCCCACACACGTATAATCAACCGTCAGGTTGTATTGTAGACACGTGATGACCATAGGTTTCCCCGAGGTCACCTATAGCCTAGGATTAGGTAGAACTCACTGAGACATTATGTCTCATCCCAATCCTTATTTGTTTCAGATCAACAAGTTGGTTTAGCAGGATTTAGCAAGCTTATAGCCGGATGGATATTTCAGCAAGAGCTCGTTCGTACCCGCTGCAGGATGTCTTGGACTTTAAGGATGCATTTTATATACTTTGGATGTGTAGTATTGTAGTATTGATTGTACGAACGCGTGTTGTTGTATAAAATATTCATTCGGGGAATTTATGTTGTAAATTTTAATGTATCCAGTACTAAAGATAATGCACATGCTAAACTTTCTAGATACGTTTAGTATGGGTATTACATTATTGTTAGTTATATAATTTAAATGAATATAAATATAAATCAAAATTTCTGTTGGAAAAAAAGAATTTATTAATAAATAATATGTTTTAAATTAATTATTTAAATTACTAAATTTTAAGTATCTTAAAATTTCATAAAAAGTAAATATCTTTAGTTTTAATTGATATAAATTTTATTAAGAATTAACACAATGTCCTTTTATGTCATTTTACATTTATCAGCTAGTTAAATCGTTAATTTTACCAAACACTTCAATTAGCTTATCTGCTATTAATCACCGGTCAACAGCTATAAACTATCAGCTATAAGCCATCAGCTATCCGCTATTTTTACCAAACAGAACCTTGATTTACACAAAAAAAGTTAAAAAATATATATTTATATTTTGTATTAAGTACAAAGCTATAGTAACAGACATTGCCATTTATTTTAAAAAAATAAAAATGATCTTAATTGCTCAATAACATATACATGTCGACGGGAAAGATCAATTACATCTACCACAGAATGAATTTTCGCGCAAATTTTTCTTTAAGGACTTGTTTGGTATGAGAGAAATAGAGGAGAGAGATAGAGAAGAGAGAAAGAGAAGACAAGTTGGAGATTTATCTTGTTTGGCAAGAAGAGAAATTGAGAAGAGAGAAGAATAAATGGTGGGCCCCATACCTTTTTTGTTTCTCTTTAAAGGTGAGAAGAAAGAAGACAAAAAAGTCTATTATGCCATTAGTTTTTTAATTAATCATAATATAATGTTGTCTTGTCAAAGGATATTATTGTCTTTTTAAAAATAATAACATTTCTTTCTCTTTTATTTCTCTCTTCTTTCTCTTATACGAAACAATACATCAAATCTTCTATATTTCTCATCCTTTTCTCTCTTCACATACTCTCTCTTACCTACTTCTCTCTTTCCAACTTCTCTTCCGAACCAAACACACCGTAAAAGAAGAAAAAAACTAAGTAACTTTAATATTTTTTCACCAAATGTAAACTCTTGCACGATTTTCTTGTTCGTAAGGGTTACTTAGACAACCTTTCCTGCACTATATTGGATTATTTTCCTCTGGAACTTGTTCTCTTGTGTTTTGATCTCGATAGCATTGATATTTTAAATGAATTGTATAATGTAATTGATAATTACAGATTACATATACTGAATAGTAGAGGTAATACTAGTTATAACAAAACCCACTAACTATTGATACAAGTAATACTAAAACACAAGACTTTTATTTATATGACCAAGCCTTTGCGTATTTCTTCATATTATCCGACGCGATATATTTTCTTATTATTATTGATATCCTCCCGCAAGTTGTATAGTCTGAAAGAGAGATGCAACTTGGACAGTAAGTAATCGAACATAGGACGAAGCAGAGGTTTGGTTAGAATATCAACAAGTTGATCATCGGCAGAAACAAAAGATACTTGAAACTTGTCATGTTGAACATTTTCTCGGACAAAATGATAGGCTAAGGCTATATGTTTCATCCGAGAGTGAAATACATGATTAACATTAAGGTGGGTAGCACCGAGGTTGTCATAATAGATGACTAGGTTGGCTGTTGGAGTGTGGCCAAGTTCAGTGAATACGAAAAGGACCCATAGCAGCTCACTCGTCGTGTCAGCCAAGGCTTTATATTTTGCTTATGTGGAAGATTGAGCAACATAACGTTGTTTTCGAGAGCTCCAAGAGATGGGTGTGTTGCCAAGATATAACAGATAACCAGTGGTGGAGATATAATCATCCTTGTTGCCTGCCCAGTCCGCATCCGAGTAGGCGTGGAGATTTAGTGGGGTTGTCGTCGAGACGAAGACGCCTTTGTCACAGGAACCCGACAAGTATCTGAGCACTCTTTTGAGTGCAGTCCAATGCGTCGTTTTGGGGTTCTGAATTTATGTATAAATGTTGTTTTTTGTTGTTTTAACGTGTTAAATGCACAATTTGAAAGATAATTTTTTTTAATTTAACTTTAAACTACCCTTGTGTTACTTCAGTTCCATGTAAAAAAAGTTAAAGATGTTTTTGATCCTTATAAATGCTATTATTTTTCACTTTTTTTAATAAAAGAGAGTCACTTAAAAATAAAAGATGTTAAAGAAGTTTTCTCGATAGCGTTCCAGATTGTTGATATGATTAAGTCACTTTTTATTTGTGGTTGAAGACGAAAATCGCTAATCTCTCTTTCAACTACATGGTCGGTGACTTAGTCCGTTCACTATGTTGGACATTGACTAATGTTATTTCTTTCTCTGTTTTTTAGTTTCTGTTTTTCTGCTTCCTTTTCTTTGTACATATGTTTGTGAGTATTATTCTTTTCCTGATACACATTGTTCTAGGAAGAACTTTTTGATTTGCTAATATATTCCATTTTTGCCTCTTAAAAAAATCATTTATTTACTATTCACTTTAATTTAAAATACACTCATGTCACGAAAAGTAATGTTACCCAATTGAAACCCTTCATTTGATTATGGATTACGCTAAAAATGTCTTTAAAACACTTGTTAAAGATTCAAAATGGAAAATAATTGATAAAATTTATGTATAATTGTTGTTTTTTTTGTTGTTTTAACGTGTTAAATGCATAATTTTAAAGATAATTTTTTTAAAATTAACTTTAAACTTCCCTTATGCTACTTTAGTTCCATATAAAAAAAGTTAAAGAAGTTTTTGATCCCTATAAATGCAATCAATTTTGTTTTTAGTTCTCGTAAAAATAGTAATATGTTTTGGTCGTTAAATTTTTCAGCAAATATTTTTAGTCTTTGTAAAATTAAAATTTGTTTAATTATGTTCAAACTTTTAAATTTTTGAATGATTTTTTTTCATACTTATTTATAATATTATAAAAAGACAAATCATTTGATTAGAAATTAAAAGATTTTTTTTAAAAAAAAATTGTGTATTCAACACATTGAAATTTCAAAAAAAACATTTTCCATATAAAATTTGCAAATTAATTCATTTTTTAAATCTTTAAAAACATTTGTTAGCATAATGCATAAAAAAATTACCATTACCAAATGAATTAAAAACCAGTCAAAATCATTTGAAAGCTGGTAAGCAGAGGATCGAATCTATAACTTGTCTTTCTTACTCTCAATGATGACATATCTGCTTATTAGATTTTCACATTTCATTTTCTCTTTGCTTCAACTAGTTTACATATTCTCTAATAAAAGCTTGGATCTCTATCAACAACAAGAACCAAGAAGAAATTTTTTCTTCCTACCAACTGTTAGCCTGTATTTTCAGAAAGAGGTATTTTTCAAATTAAGGTTGACTTTACGCCTGAAGAAATAAGTGATGTTATTTTTATGTATTTAGTTGAAATTGGACTTGCTGGAAATACTCAGAGTACGTGTTTCGGTTCGACAGGCAAAGTATATTGGAAAAACGGTTTGTTTTGGATAGAGTCAAGCAAACAGATACTTTCAAGGAGCGTATATTTGAAATTCAAATTGAAAAGATATCTATTGTTCGATATTAGCAGTTATAGTTTCAAATCCTATTAGGTAGTTGTTTTCCATTAGTATAAATAGTAGTTTCTCGCGAGAGAAAGATGTCACAATTTAATCATACAAAAAACTTACACTCAAACTATCCGCATTCAAGAGAGAAACGAGTCACAAGTTGCAATGTATGAACATGTGTACCAATTTACATTCAATCAATGCAATTTAAGTTTATTTTCTTAAGTATCTTTGCAATTTACTTGTTTATTTCAAGCAACATCTTTTACTTATATTTCGAAAGTGACTTCGACGGATTTGGCTAAGTTAAATTCGATAACTATCTTCATAATCTTCTTACTTTATTGAAGAACAATCATGAATTTTTGGAAAAGAGAAAGCACAGTATGTCCTTAAGATTTACTGGTTGATCAAGTAACTATTTTTAAACCAGCGATTGTTTACCAAAAATCAGTGTAAACACCCCGACCCCTGCATATAATAATGCATGTCCCTGCCAACTGAGTTATGCTCACGTGGACAATTGTTTTGAAGTTTACTTTGATAATAAATGATTTATGAAGCGTATTGATGCTGTCGAAATTTTAAAACTAATTTTAAATTTTAACGGCCGAGATGTATCTGATGTTTGAATCTTCATCAGACCGCATGTGCCATGAAAATTTAAACAAGCATTGCGAAACATAAATTGTGAGGAATTTTTTTGCCATTAATTTGTGAGCGCATAAATTGCGAGATTTTTTTTTTTTTTCAGGTAATTTATGAGGACCTCTTTTGGTAGCTAAAGATCTTTTACTAAATCAACGGTTAAAACCTAGTCCATATTCAAACTTCTATCAAAATATATACTTGCTAGAGCACAATTTAAAAGTTTTCTATGTAGAAACCGATTTAAATCAGTCACCAAATAAATTAGTTTCTGATTTAGAGTCTAATATTTGAAAGTCTCTGAATTGATCACAGTGGCTTATTAGCGATCAATTTGCCAAAATGATTGATTCCATTATTATATATTATTATTGTTTTGTGGAAGTGTGAGTTATATGTCCCACATCGGATAAAAGAGTAAAAGTTGAACACCTTATAAGTAAGAGGACCCATAAACCTAATGCCTTAAGGTTTTGGGTAAGAGTGTGGCGTCTTTCTCGCTTGTGTGATTGTTCTAGCCTCGATGTGGACGGCCCTCCGAGCTCCTCCACTGACCCAACAGTGGTATCAGAGCCCCGTTTCAACGAAGAAGACGACCGAGGCAGTCGGTCCGTTTGCGCAGAAAGCAGCAACGGTGGTACAGTGTCGGTCCGTTGCGGAGAAACCAGAATATTGAATTAAATTCGAATGGGTGAACTTGATTTGTTTTTATTTTTTCATTTTTAATATATTATTACATTATGGTATTTAATTATTATTTTAATTATTTGTCAATTTATTTTGATGAGATATCAGTTTGAATGTAAAAAGGCGACTCTGACAATTTTGTCAATAAAAGTTAAGTTGTTCTTAGGTAAGTATTTATAACTATCATCTTGATTATTTTATATAATTGAAAAGCACATATCTATCCATTTAATTGAACCATTTTATTTGTTTCTTTAGTGATTGAAAAATGATGTTACAAATTTTTTTTTAATAAACTAAGATCAAATTCAACTGTTAAATTATAGAGACAAAAAGAACTAAAGAAAATGTATAATTATTTTGATGGAGGGTATTTATTTTTCACAATCGTTTTAGCAAATACATTTTCTAATAAATGGTAATATTTCTGACCATTGTTTTTTACCTTTATTTTTAGTTTTCTGATCTATCCTGCATTAGCATACTAGAAGAGTGTGATAACCTTACCTCTAGGATCATCATTGAGGAGTTGAAGAACTTACATGTAATTGAGTGGGTTGACAAATATCATCTACCTTATTCTTCCCCACGTTTGGTGGAGGTTTTAGTTTGTGGGTTTTGGTTAGAACCTTTAAGAAGAAGGAAGTGTTTGCTTGGAAAAAAGGGGAAACAATGAATTCGAAATCAGAATTAGAATAAAATATAACGAAATTAGGTTAAAATGTTTTAATTTGTAACTCTTGATTTCTAAATAAAAAAATGAAGGGAGACGATTAAAGAAAATTGTTTTCTCAATTTTTCTCTCGCGGGAGATAATTTGCTTCCAAGAGAAACACTGTTTTTTTAAAGACTCTCTCCAATCTTAAATATAAAATATAAATAATTATATTTTTTTTATCTTAAATTAAAACAAATATAACCTACTTTGACTATATTTAATGTTATTTATCCTAATATGCATTTTAATTCATGTAAGTTTTATTTTTAATATTTTTTTATTCTCATGAAACAAGTTTAAACAGATGGTACTTTTCAGAATTTTATATTTTTTTATCAAACCAAGAAAACTAATTGCATATAAGTAAATTTTTGAAGTTAGAAATTTTTTATAATTGAAATACGAGATAGTATTATGATTAAATAAAACAAAGTAATAATTTTATTCATAATGGTAGATTAAAACAAAGGTAATCATATCTGTTTATTATATTGAATAACTGAGAAACCAAAGTTAATTTAAACTCTTACTAATTAGATATTGTTTTAAGAATATATTAATTATTCATTTTTTTTTATATTTCAAGCATAATTGTACCTTTTCCCACTATTTTATCATATTTGTTTAAAGGTGAATTACTGTTTCAATTTTAAATATGAGGATGAACTATCACAAAATGTCAAAATTCTAGAATGAAATCAAACTAAAAAAAAATAAAATAATATTTAAAAAATATATTATTGTGTAAAATCTGTTAAAGAATTTTAAATAAAATATATCCCGTGCTTGACACGGGGTGTTACACTAATTTTGAAACAAAGCACAAAGAATTTGTTGGCATCAATGGCATGTATATTGCAGGCATTAGCTCTCATGCCTTACACTCAAAATATATGTGCGATAGTCACAAAGACACTACAAGGGAGCAAGCGACAATGAGATAGCACTTGTGTATCATAATAGTACCAATGTTATATATCATTGGCCAATTAGAGTGTGTCATCTACCACGTGGCACACCCTAATTGGCCAATAATATATACCATAATGGTACATATGTGTTATCCAGCGACAGTGATAACAGAGCCGCTGGTGATGGCACTGGGGAGTACTCTATCACTAATCCTTCATCCACAACACATTACAAGAAAATCACATTTTCCATGACCAAATAAGTTTACAATAGTGTTAGTTAACTCTATTAACATATGCATTGAATTGAAATCCACGATAACACAAAAGGATTGTTACAAATAAATGGGCGCAACATGATCAACACATGCATATCACTTTATTTTTTTTAGGGAACATGCATGCCACTTTATTATAAATTGTATTCGGAGTTTATGAAAACTCTGAATATTTTTCTCATACAAGATGTAAGACTCGTAGTTTAGTGATGACTAATTTTAAAACTTTGTGTTTGTTTTGAAGTTTATTTTGATAGTAAATGATTTTATGAAATGTATTGACGCCGTTGAAATTTTTAAACTACTTTTCATAACAACTGAGATGTATTTGCCGTTTAAATCTTCAATAGACAACGAGCTACATGAAAATTTAAACAAACGTTGTGAAACATAGATTGTGAGCATTTTTTTGCAATTATTTTGTGAGCGCATAAATTGTGAGAACTTTTTTTGCTCGTAATTTTTTAGGACAAAACGCATTGATGACCTCATTGGCGATTGTATCATTCGGACTGGAGCACGCCAACTATTGTACGGACATTTTCTACATAACAGTGAGCATAAAACAAAAAATATTTTGAAATTAAACATATATAGATTGGTCCATGATTGTCAAGCATGTAATGAGTGATATTTGTCCTTTCATTTGGTCCATCAATGACAAGCAAGTATTGCGGAAAATGTATACCCTTGGTCGACCCTCTTCCAAGCTACAACTTGTTAACAATATAGACAAATAAAAATAAGAATAATGACGACCAGGGTTTCAATATTCTATCAATGGTATAACATGACTAAAAGTTACAAAAGAATGTATAGTAAAACATTATGGATTATACTAACTTAAAAATCTAAAGAGCCTAATATTATAAACATAATATTTTATCATCTAATATCTACCATAAAACTCATGATCTTTCAAGAACAAGCTTAGTGAATTTGTCAAACAAAATATAAAAAACATATTAAATAATATAAATTTCTAACATATCTCACCGTAAGCAAGCAAACTAATCCTGCATAGCATCACATCATGTACACAAACAAACAATCGACTTTATTGCCATCCAAATGATTGATCCCATTGTTATATATTATATTTTGATCCCATTGTTATACATTATTGTCAGTCACTTTTCACGGGGTTTTAATTTAACAATCTATCATAAGTCAAAGGAAACATACATCTTCACGAATATGATTATGTGGATATTAGACATGCACGTACGTTAGAGGCCTACGTAGCAATGTCATACGTGCTTCCCGATTTATTTTCATCTCCAAATGAAAAATTAAAGTAAAAAACTTTTTGAGGGGAAAAAGAATAATGATAAAGAAAAAACCTCTACAAATAAACTAAATCAATTAAACTTTTTGTATGAAATTTCTATTTTTAGATCAGTAAAATGTAATAGCAAAAAAAGAATACTATTTTAATATGAATTAGGAAGAAGACAGACACGAACAAGGCCGTTTCGGTAAAATCGGAGGCCATGTTCAAATATTAAAAATGGGCCTCTTCGGAAAAACAATATTTTTTAAGCAATAGTAATCATCTTCCTTCAAAAAAAGGAATAGTAATCATCTATTTAAGTTGTAAATAACATAAAAAATAGTCATTTTTATTAAGTAAAATTTGTGTTGAACTTCACTAACCACTAATTGTTTTAATATTAAAATTTGGGTTCATATTTCATAATAAAAAGAAACACCAAAAATTTAAAAGGAATCATCAATTTATTTACTGCAAAATGGGTCTTAAGTATAATGGTTGTTGTTGATTAAATAAAGTGTCTTTGTTATCTAAATAGTGATAAACTAATACTAATATCGGGAAAAAATAGTAGCAAATTAGTACTCGCATGCATGATTAAATTTAAAACAATAGAAAAAATACCAATTATTTAACGGATTTAATTTGCATTGTTAATGGAAATAGATGACAAAAAATTCGAGATATATAATAGTTTTCTATATTCATAGTTAACTCTAAAATGCATTTTAAATTGTAATGGCGTAGTAGTTGTGTGTGTAATTGAGACTTTTATATTTGGTTCAAATTCACACAAATGCTCGGGATTGAACGTCAAGACCGATGACTCAAGTGCATTCTTTTTTACCACTAAACTATTCCAAGATGTCTATTGATTTTTTATATTTTATTATATGTACCTAACACTTTTGAGTGTTATATTTTATTTTTCTTAAGCTCCTAAGATTGCGAGGCCCGGCACCGTAGCTTACCTTGCACATGCCAAGGGCCGGGCCTAGACACGAATGCATATGTTTTATTATAAAAGTCTAATTCTAACTTAATTTGTGTATTTCAGTTTATAATATCTACATTAAATTTAACTAAATTTTAGTTTTAATATTCATTTTAATATTTTTAAATTTAAATGGAAAACAACTTTATTATTAAGGGAAACATTAATAAAAAAAACATCATACCAGAATTGGTCCCTTCAAAAAATCACACCAAAATTGGTTATAACATTTTTTAATTATCTTTAAATTATAGTATAGATTGTTTGGTCGAAAATAAATGATATTGTATTAAATAATAGAGACTCTCGTCAAAAATAAAAGTAACAGAGGTTGGTAAAATAATTGGTAATCAACAATGAATTGGTCTAAGTGGTAAGAGATTTGGACTCCTTAATTAAGCATGTGGTTAGGGGTTTCATTCCTGATTCATGCATATGAAAAAAATTTGGTTGAAAGTGAGAACTCACTACAGGTTTATGAGCATAGATTCGTCATTGCTAAGCGGTGAAAACTTCGTACCAATATCATGTAACCCAAGAAAAAAAATTGGTTGAGTATTTGATAAAATAAATAGCAATAATTAAAAATAATAGTAGAACATTAATGTTGTGTGAACATTAATTGTTTCAACGTCAAAAAAAAAAACATTAATTGTTTCTTGAGATGTCTAAAGCAAGGGCTTCGGCTGCCTTATGCTTGAGTCGGTCCTGAAAATAATTGTGTTTGGTTTCACATCAGCCAAGCCTTTATTGTGTAAAAAGTTAGGATTTACTGATTTATTTGTTGTCCCTTTGAGGATCGTTGTCCATGTAGGACCAATCCTTACCACTTTAATGGCATCGATTTCAATATATCCACTAAGACCGGAGAGTTTGTTGTGGTAAAGCTCAGAGATCGATAGTTGTTGTCGTGGTAATCCACGGTGTTCTGGTGAGAGAAAGTGGTGGAAAAGGGTGCGACAATGGGTAAAAAATAAGTGACTTGTAAACGAGTGTTTTTGGAGAACTCTTTAAGCATGCTAAATTAATTTTTTTAAAATGTTATTTTTTTAAAATGTTAAAGTTTTTAATTTTCAATGCACTGATTACACAAACTTTCATAAAAAGTTATCATTTAAGGTTCTTAACCAGTGTCCCTGAAACACTAGTTAACATTTTCCAAAAAATAAATGTGTACATGAGTGTGACGCTGATTCACGCTTATATAGACGTGGAGAGCGTTAACCGTCTCTGGATTTTGCAACGCCAATCCTGGAGTCAGTTAGACATGATCTGAACAATCAAGATTGGGTGTCATACGCTCATGTACAATAACATCCACAATGTTTAGCGTGCACCTTTGTGGTGCTTCTCCGTGAGATGTTGGACTTGGCTTTATTGGGCTGTTTAATTGGGCTATATGCCGGTTTGAAACAAGATAGTTGCTTTTCTGACATACAAAACTTCATAATGACACATGGAAATGACACAAATACCTCCAGCGGTAGTTAACTACCGTTCGGTTTTCTGGCGGTAGTTAACAACCGCTGTATACCAAAGTTTGTGAACAGTATCAATGGCTTTTCATTCCTAATAAAGTCAAGCCATGCTATTTCGTGTGCGGCTCTACTTTCCACACCTACTAGTGGACACTAATTGCATGCGTGTTGCTTGAACCCTTCTTGGATTATTGCATTAAACTTATTATGCGGCAAATTTTATTTTAAAAATAAAAAAAGTTGGTGAAATGATTATGTAGGTTGCTACGTTTTTGGCATGATGTGTACATGTCTTAAAGATGTATTCCATAGATTTTATCAAGTAGTTCAAAATAAA
>Ga0315913_1009311_pt1 | contig 11532 bp, 5 predicted proteins | sample MpolsnodulesMG_FD_207736 | JGI IMG/M metagenome (GOLD analysis project Ga0315913, IMG submission 207736) | Medicago polymorpha root nodule microbial communities from Los Angeles, California, United States - small nodules | ecosystem: Host-associated > Plants > Roots > Nodule | place: USA... | reverse complement strand
CTTTCAATTAGTAAGGTTGGTCATAGTCTGTTTGCTGCTGCCTATTCTTCTCTTCTTATTTTATCGCTATAAGTTCCATGGTAGTACTGTCTGCAAGACATAATAATCTTATATATGCAATGCTATTGTAGGTTTATAATCCAGCAACTGGTGAATCTATAGCAGATGTAGCATGCATGGGTGGAAGGGAAACAAATGATGCAATTTCCTCTGCTTTTGATGCATATAAATGTAAGAAACTTCACATTTTCATGCTATAATATCATGTATTTCGGACTAGAAGCAGAAATAGGAGAGGGTTAACAGATGACTTATTGTATATGTTTTTGTGTAAGATACTTAGTGTATACTTATCAAATAGCTTACGTAGGTACTGATTTTTTTTTCTTTTTTTCTTTGTCCATTTATTTATTTATATATAACATCTGGAGTGAATTTGGTTATGTCTGAGATTGTTGTGTTGCACAATAGAAAGTTTAGTGTAAGAATTGGATAATCTCAGTTCATTTTTTTGTTTTCTTTTCTTATGAACTTGGAGACCTATCAGGAATAACATCTCTTGCTGTAAGTCAAAGCAGCTTTGGCTAATTCAAATTAGGTTAGATATTACGCGCAGTATGCTTTAAAAGATTTACAACTTTGAAAGTGAATAAGCCAGAGTTCAGTTTGTAAACATTCAACTCTTTTTTGTATTATGGTTTATTAGAGTGACTAGCATAAACTGCAAGTTATACATATTTCAATCAATCTTACACTGAACGGAAAGTATTGCCCTAGTTTAGTTGGTTTTAGCATGTTAGTTGTACCCTTTCCCAATTCCTTATTGTTGATGGATTGATGTTCCATTGGTTCTAGAATTATGTTCATACATATGCATCGTTTTTACTTAGAACAAATGATGAATAATTAAAAAAATTCTGCTGTTGGTATCATTTGATTATTCACATACTATAATAACTAAGATTTCTTCTGTGTAGCATGGAGCAAAACCACTGCTTCTGAACGGAGTAAACTTTTGAGGAAATGGTATGATTGTTGTCTACTCATTTCATGAGCAACCTGCTTTGATGGAAATATTTGACTTAGCTGCTGTCATGTATTTTATTCAAGCTTTTTTGTGTCGGAAAATAACAAAAACATATAAAATAATTTGGGATTCTGTTTGGAAAAGACTGGGGCCATCCCCATTAAATAGTCATTCTGCATCTTTACAAGAATTTTTTTTTTCCAGAAATGTAACAGATATTTACCGCATATTCACAGGATAGGAAATAAATTCCTAAGATTAGGCCTATATAAAATAATACAGTTGTAACATATGGTTGAAATAATAGTTATGATAGCCTAAAAGGCACATGATAAATATGAAAGTCTTAAACATATCCACATCCTGGATTATTACATTAACATCGGTCCTCAAATTGATGCTAGTTGGTTAACCATCAATAATTTGTCGACAAGAAACTGATGCTACTTTCTAATCATGGCCTTGGTGAAGATATCAACCACTTGAGGAGAAGTAGAAAGGTGAAAAAGAAAGATAACTCGGTTGGCTAAGGCTTCTCTGATATAATCCTAGTCCACCTTTGTATGTTTGCTATGTTCACGGAATATAGGATTTGCCACAATTTGTATGACTTTGTATTATCAAGCATTAAGATAAGTACTGTCTTGCGGTCAAAGACTAATTTTCTCTTAATCTATTTCAAGGTATGATTTGCTAATGGCACACAAAGAAGAGTTAGCACAACTTATAACTTTGGAGCAAGGAAAGCCTCTTAAAGAGTCTCTGGGTGAGGTACAAGATGGTTGAATTTTTGTTTTTTTTGTACTTTTCCAATTATTGTTCCTTTTTTTGTATGTTCTTTCTCAAGTTGGATTTATGTTATTAAGTTACTGTTTGCAGATAAGTTATGGTGCTGCCTTTATTGAGTTTGCATCAGAGGAAGCAAAACGTATATATGGGGATATAATTCCTGCACCTCTATCTGATCGGAGGTTATTTGTTTTAAAGCAGGTAAGTTTCAAGGTTTATTTGGTGTCTTAAATTTCATATTTCATATGAAGCAATTTCGTAGAGAAACTTCAGTTATGGTTCATCAATTATTTTTGTTATTTTTGTTTATGGGGATGTAAATGATGCATGGTATTTAGCGTTACAAATCATGTCAAAGCCTTAGCATTACATTGTTAGGGATTCCACAGTGTCACGAATGTGTGATTAAAAAGGTTAGTTCATGAGTGTAAGATTTGCTTTGGCATTTTGAATGTAAGCTCACTTACTAGTAAATCAATGGAAATCGTGGATACCATGGGTGTAAGATTTGTTCTTGAAACATAGCTAATAATTGTAGCCAAAACATGGCACTGTCTGAGTAGTGCCAAGTGTTCTATTTTGAGGTCATGTGTCAAGTAGAGTCCAAGGAGGCATTTTTTTAAGCAAATGAAAAGTATATTCTTGTTTTGTTAAAAGAAAATGGGATTAGATTATAGCAAACTGTAGCTATATATTTGTGTATCTTGACTCTTGAGTAACTTGTCCTGACTTCCAATAGTCTGTGAATGCTGTAAGAAAGGATGCTTTCATTGCCTTTTATATTGTATTTTCTAGATGAATTACTTTCTGATATTTAATAATCAATTTCTGTTTCATAAATCCTGACATTTGACTACACAACTCTTTTTTTACCTCTTGGTGTTTGCAGCCTGTAGGGGTTGTAGGTGCAATTACACCTTGGAACTTTCCCCTTGCTATGATTACCCGAAAGGTGTGTTTAGTTTCAGGTCTTCACTATCCAAATATTATCCATTTTCACTTAATATTGTTTCAGGAGTAAGTGAATAACAATCATTTCAAAATTTGTCTTTTTACATTAGGTTGGCCCAGCCCTTGCATGTGGATGTACAGTGGTCATAAAGCCCTCTGAACTTACGCCTCTGACTGCTTTAGCTGCAGCAGAACTCTCTATTCAAGCTGGAATACCTGAGGTAGTTTCTTAAACCCACTTTTATGACTGTTACAAGTAGTCATTGCATTTTTGGCTTATTGGTCTCTATGAAGTACCAATACAAACACAGACACGACAATACACGTAGCTTTCGGCAATAATTTAAGAATATGGAAGTGATTGAATATGACCACGTGTAAGTTTCGTGACAGACACGAGACTTGCCTTCAATCAGTAGTGCTGGCGCTACATAATAATTTTCCGTTATGGTGATTGGTAATTTAGCAATTATATTAATTGAAAATATCCATGCAAGCTTAAAATGTACATCTGGAGCTTACTTGTGAGGATTATATAAAAATTATGACATTTTGGCATCTAGTGTGCTATGTCTTCGTGTCGTAACTACATTAGTTATGTGCTATTATTGTAGTTTCCTTGATTGTATCTTTTACTAACTTTCATACTGTAGTATACTATAACACTGTGGTCCCATTTCAAATACACAAGTCTTTGTAGTTTTTTTTTTTGGTGGTGGCCGGGGTTTGAACCCCGGACCTTGCATTTATTATGCATTGTTCCTACCAACTGAGCTAAGCTCACGAGGAAGAGTCTTTGTAGTTTATTATTGTAGAATGTATTTAATGTTCATGGAGCATACATAACGTACATCTGAAGTGGATCTGTCGAAGATAAATACCAAGTTGGATTCTTAGGATAAGTTTCTACTTTCTTCAACTATATTGCATAAATCTTACTGAAATTTTGAGCCTGAAGTTTATTATTTGATGATGTAGGGTGTTGTGAATGTGGTTATGGGAAATGCTCCTGATATTGGAGACGCTTTAATCGCAAGTCCACAGGTTCTATCACCAATTGAATTAAGAAGCAATTACCCTTTAACTGTAACTGCACATCTAAGAAAGAAATTATCACCTTCTATAGGTAAGGAAGATTACATTCACTGGCTCAACGGCTGTTGGAAAGAAATTGATGGCAGGTTCTGCTGAGACGGTTAAAAAAGTATGATTAGATATTCTTAATTGTAACCAAATTTAATGTTTGTTTCCTCATTATTTATTTTGTAGACTTTCATAGTCACCGTATATTTCCTAGGTTGAGTTTTTCTCAATGCAGATGATCTAAAAGTCATTATATTCATATGGATTTTTATCCCTTATATATGCATTGTTTAAAATTCTAGGTATCTCTGGAACTTGGTGGCAACGCTCCATGCATAGTTTTTGATGATGCTGACCTGGATGTTGCAGTGAAAGGAACAGTAAGTTACAAAGAATGACGACACATGTTGACTGTAATGATTTGTTTCTGTAAGCTGTTATTATACATGGGTGTGTGCATTTGTAGTGATCCGAATTTTTTATGATAACTCAGTTGTGGATAATTCTCGTATTCTCACTTTTTTGCCTCAAAATAATTATATGAAAATCGTAGAAATGCATCTGATTAATCCAATGCTGGAAAGTGGATGAGGGTAGAATGTATCTTTTTTCTGGAAATGAGATGTCTACTCCAAATTTTTGGTGTTCTGTCAGAGGGGTAAAAGTAGTTAAATATATTTCAAGTCACTATAAGTACATACCTAGAAAGTGAATGTTCTGGGCATATATGTTTATTTTTAATTTTATCCTTGATTTCTACTTCCTAGAATAACAGTGTCAATCAGCCCAATTCTTAAATACATACCTTTTAACTAGTCAAATTTGTGTTGTGTTCTTTTAGACATTATGTATCATCTTCAGTTGGATTTCGCTCGATATAACTGTAAACTGCTGAAGTTCAAGTATATGATTATTATCTTAGCTTCAAATTCTTATCTATCTTGCTGAGTTGAAGTTATAATCGAACTACCTTTTGGTAACCTTTTGTTAATTTTATTTTCTTTTCGATTTGTAGATCTTTTCTCTTGAAAAGTAATCATGAGTGATGATTAGTTGTTTTATTAGTCAAATGTTTTGAATTTCAATATAGGGGAATGAATGTGTAGATATGTGGTTGGGACAATTCAGCATGGGATGCTAACAACTCCCTATGATGAATAATGTGATAAAAATTGAATTTGGGTTTTTTGGTAAAATTGAAAGTTGAGGTGCATGTTGTGAATTTAGGATTCTCTCAGGCCTTCTGCTTTGGTCAACTGGTAATGATGAATTCCTGTGTGTGCAGCTTGCAGCAAAGTTCCGGAATAGCGGACAGACATGTGTTTGTGCAAATAGAATTCTTGTGCAAGAAGGTTAGATGAAAATGATATCAAACTATTGTAATGCATTTTTCTGATTTACCGAACTCCGTTTGACTGTAATGTGTCGATGATTCCCCAATTTATATATACTAATTGGAGACTTGAAACTTGTTGTTCTAAGTTCCTTCTCCTAATTGGTGTCAAAATGTGGGAATGTGTCGCAACACATACTAGCTGGTTCGAATAATGTGCCTTATAAGTTAACATTAAGAAATATTTTCAGGACTCTTGCATAGCATTTTGTAGCCCTTTATTACCCCAATTTTAATGGTTGGGATTTCAGCAAGGGTTTGCTTATTTAATTGTCACTTAATTATCAAATGTAATTCAGAATTGTTTTGAATTTTTAAAAAAATGCAAACAAGGAAACAGAAGATAAAGACTAAGGAAAATTGAACCAACATTCATATAAGAGATTTTCTTTATTAGTAGTGTTAGTGTAGTCCTATTAATTATTTGGCTCCTTCTATCTCACACTAATTCAATTTCCATTTAGATACATTATTTGTTTCAGTGTTTAAGACATTTGCATTTTTTTATTGAACCAATTCCTGTGAAGGTATATATGACAAATTTGCCAATGCATTGCTCGATGCTGTTCAGAGTATGAAAGTTGGAGATGGTTTTAGTGAAGGTGTAGCTCAGGTAGATCCCTTTTTAAATTTAATAATCTGTATTTCCTTTATGCCAAGAATGGAAATTGCCTAAATTGCATTGCATCTCCATTTTTCTCACTCAGTATGTGATTTTCACAAATTAATAATAGAGAGTACTTTTGGATATGATAATTCTTTTATTATATTCTTGTAGCAATCTGTTTTTACTGTCCCTTTTAGAGCTATCTCTCAAATTTGATAGAAATATATGAGAGTTAAAGCTTTATGAGACCATCCTGTAACTCTCTTTTATATTCATCTCTAAACAGGGCCCTCTGATCAATGAAGCTGCTGTAAAAAAGGTTTGTGTTGCTGTTAGTATTTGATTTTCTATATGCACCGTTACAGGGACTCTCCTCCAACTCATGGAAACTTCTATGCCTCTTGGTTTGCTCATGATTTTCCTTACAGGTGGAGTCCTTGATTCATGATGCTACATCAAAGGTTTGCCATCTTTCCTGTTCTACCACTCTGATTCTCCATTTCATCTTCCCAGACATTTATATGGCATCTTGATCTCTCAAAGTGTATATGACGAAGCTAAGAGTTGAATATACAAATTTATTTATACCATCTATCTGAGATCCCCTTCCAGATTACCATTATTAATAGTGCAACTTATGTATCCATATAAAATGTTTAATCCCTGCAAAGAGAAGGGAAATTCTAGGTTTCTCCAGCATTTTTGATGTTTTTTTTCCTACTGTAGTTATACTTGAACAACACCTTAGTTATCGCACTAGGCAAGGTTGGTTACATTAGTCAAACAATGCCGATGTGTTTTTAACGATTTCTCCCCAATCTTTCTTTTTTCTTCTATACCTGGAATGTATACTTGAGCAGAAAAATATAAATTTAAACTGGTTTATTGTTTGCTCAAATGTACATATAAGGTATACCATTAATCTTCTCTTTAGAATGTATAGAACGGCGGAAAATCAGGTCAAATAACAAAAGATAATAATTCTGATGATTCAATTGCTTTTATTTGAAGGGGGCAAAAGTTATTCTTGGGGGTAAAAGACATAGCCTTGGATCAACTTTTTATGAACCAACAGTCATCACTGATGTCGACAATGAGATGGATATATCAAGGTAAAGCTTTTAAGATGTTATCTAGTGTTTCTGGCTTGTATCTTGCGTTATACTTTTGAGTTTTGACCTGCAACTTTCACATGATATTTTATTTAATTTCTAGACTAACTGATATTGACATAACGACCATACCTAACAGCTCGGGTAATATCCAGACTTCTAAAATGGAAGCTTTTGCTACACATTTGACGTTTCGCGCCCTTGCATTATACTAGTGAATTTAAACTTAAAACTTCTTAGATAGTCTACCGTAAAAAAATATAAAAAAGTTACAGTCAGCAATAATATTAACATGATTGGTATTGAAGAATTACAGGTTAATAATAGATATGCACAAACTCATGAACATTGTTTCCTGTGTTTTCTTGATTTTAATTGTACTAAATTGAAAAATTGGTCATAACATTACAGTTAAGGCCATTCTCAATCAGATTATTAGAATAGTGTACTGGTAGTGGTAGATCCTGTTGAAAAATTAGAAAGTGATAGAAGCTTTCGTAACAGAATCAAAGAGGGACATGGAAAGGGAGATACTGTAAAATGGCTGTAGGATGAAAAGAATACATGTCAATATCAATTGTTCCATGCTAGACACTTGAGAAATATTATCGGCATATTCATTACTATTATTCTTAAATGATTATTATTTTTGGTAAGCACTTCCATGATTGTTTTCTAAATCTTAATATAAGGTTGACTTGGTGGTTGGGTTGAAGGAGTTAAGGAGTGGGATTGGATTCTTGCCCCCAAGATTAACCATTAAAAACAATTGATTTATGAATTGTGGAAATTGAAAAAGATGTCACTTTTTTCTGTGTTTTATGAGAATAAACTGGTTGTTATCAAGATGTAGATACATATTTTTTTGTTTATATGCACAAGGCTCTACGTAGTACAAACTACAATTGAGTTAGGTAGAAGTACAACTGTGAAACACTCTTTTGCAAACTTATGCTTTTGAAAAGGTAGCGTTCACCTGAGTATAGTGATATGAAATTTTAAACCAATATAGCTTTGCAGTGGTGTGATGGACAATGCCTATATTATACATTTACTGAAATATTGATTTTTTTTCTTCTCATTACATTGTAATCAGCTGGAACTTTATTGTTAATTTTTTGCGGACTGTTTCTGTTGATTCACACATTTGTGATACTCTAGACAGGAAGCATTTGGACCTGTCGCACCCCTTTTGAGATTCAAAACTGAAGAGGATGCTATCAGAATTGCTAATGACACTAATGCAGGTAGTTCTTGCAGCTCTATTTTCTAATTTGGTTCTGTGTAGCCTGGAAGACAAGTTCTTTTTCTTCCCTAATCTTACTAACTTTGGCATATCTGATCTTTCTTGGTTTAATGTTTATAACCATGGAACAATACCCGTACCTACGAAGGCTTGGGTTCATACGTATTTACAAACAGTATTCCACGATCATGGCGTGTGGCTGAGGCTCTTGAATATGGACTTGTGGGTGTTAATGAAGGAGTAATTTCAACCGAGGTGAATCTCATTCCTTATTAAATTAGATTAAGCAGAAATGGGATATTTGGTCGGTGGATTTATCTATGTGTGTACGATGATGCAGGTGGCTCCATTTGGTGGAGTTAAACAGTCTGGCCTCGGAAGAGAAGGTTCCAAATATGGGATGGATGAATATTTAGAGGTAAGAACAAATTTAAAGTGTTTTTGCTCTACTTCCCCCATTCTTTATGATTTTTTGAAAGTAAATTCTTCAATTTCTGACATAATTAAATTCTATCCTCATCACTTTTTCAGATCAAGTATGTTTGTATGGGAAACATGAACAAAGATTGAAGTATGAGTTCATTTATGAGGTGATGCTAAGTTTATAAAGTACTCAGCTGCTGATTAAATGTGTTTGGATGGTTGGAAGTGGGTTACCTTCTGTTTATCAATTGCAGCAGATGCATGCAGGACCGAGGGAGACTTGCATCACGGCAGGGGCCAAATAAATAAATCGAGTAATGTAGCATTTTAGTTTCTCAATTTTGTAAAATAAAATAGTCCCTTGATTGAAAATATCCATCAAAATCAATGAATGACTTGTATGTTAATGGAAATACTATGCTAAAATTATTATGCTAAAACATCGAACCTTAAAAAAATTATTATGCTAAAATTGAAAGCAAAAAGGACAAAATCCACTCAAATTATTTAATTTAAAGGTCTGCATTATTTTTATTTTTAAAATGTATTTTGTATTTAAAAAGGAAATTCACTTATGTTAATGAAATGACTACCAACTTCATTTACTTGTACGATTTAGAAAAGTCAGTATGGGCCATGGGGCCTGTTTGGATAAACAACTTATTTACAACTTATAACACAAACATTTACATAGCACTTAAAATTCAAGATAATAATTGAAAATAAAAACTGTAAATTATAACTCTAAATGTTTCTTTCTTTTAAAAAAGATAAAAACTATATGTTACTTGAGGTAGCATCTACAAAAAATACTATAAAATAGTAAGAAAAACATTATAAATTCTTGAAAGAATGATGATTGTGGACATCCTTTGTTTGATGTGCACTTATTATTATATATCCAAGCTGTAATGTAAGTGTTGTTAAAGTTTCTTCTACCTTGCTTGCTTGGGTGATCAGTGTTAGCATCGTGATTACTCTTTTTCAATACAATATAATTTTATTTTTTAGTGTGTTTAATTTTTCTCTCTTCTTTCTTCTAAGTATCAACTTTTGTAAATTGCTTATTCCACCACATTTAATAGTAAACTAATTATTGTTTATACTTTCTTTGTTTAATTGATTTTGTTAAATATTGACTAATTCAGGTGATGTATTTGTGCACGCTTTAAGCAAAACATTATCCCTACGGTACTTATTTTAATCAATTTGTGTTTTATTAACACATAAATCGTTTTTGTTTTCTTTGACCATAAATAAAGTATAAGGTTTTAAAATAAATGAATAAAAGTTGAAGAAGATCCCAAGCACGAAGATCATCTTAACCGTTAATCTCTTGGATGATTTTTATGAGTGGCTTACACACAAGTATGAGAAAATAAGAAGTGTAGTCAATTGTTAACTACCTAATCCAACTCTTAATTTCTCAATCTTTTAAGCCTTTACTTCCTTTGAGAAAATGTCATCATCTTGAGTTTCAATTGGACATTGAATCACCTTCAATTTCCACCAGTTACTTGTTCACGAAGAATATGGAAAAATGATGACATTGAATCACCTTCAACTTCCAAGAGATTAGTGCTCTTAAAAACATGGAAAAATAATAATAATAATAATACCCAGAGGCACTCTTTCTATCGGCCATATCCTCCCACCAGTCTACATTTGAGTATCACATCAATATATTGTTCCAAAATATGTGTTAGGAAACAATAATCCATAAGCCAATGTGCATTTGATGTAGCTCGTGATCTTTTTTTTTTTATTACAATCAAGTGATATTTCCAAGGATCACACATGTATCGCCTCACCGTGCCCACTGCACAGTTCATGCAAGGTCTACTATTGCACGAGTATCATAGTGAGCCAATGATAATTGTCAAATTACTATTATTTTTCATAGTACTTATCGACTTCCTCTATAAGTAATTCAATACAAAACCCTCTCGATTATATATAAATATCGTTAATATCGCAAAACTATGCCAAGAAACTATTACGTCTGCTTCCCACTCTTTTTTTGTAGGTTTTGGACACAACTACATCAATATGGAACAAAGGAATGCAAGTGTACTCGCTCGAAGCCAATTCAGAACATCACAAAGACATCTTGAGAAATCACGATTTGTTAGGTGACCTAAGCGAAATGAAGCAAGCCAAAACAGAGGGTACTAGGGAGAAAAGCCAAAGACGGGGTCACTAGACGAAATTTGGTCCTCTAAGAGAACTAATGTGAGATTTGATAAATGTATCATAATGTTGCACTTATATAGTGTCACACGCTAATTACAATCAATTTTAAGTAACTATGTATAGGAAACAATTGTTAACCAGTTTGAATTATTCTCAACAAATAACACAAAGTCAAACAGAAATTTCATATAAAAATACAAGCGGTTGTGTGAAAAATGTAGGATCCAATGCTCATTGAGAGAAGCATATAATAGGAAATATGAAATGATTCATGTTCTTTTGCCAAAATAAAAATATACAATGTTATTAGCCTATGAAAACAAAATAAAATAGATGATACCTTTTTTGCCAACTGGCCATGATGGGTTCTTCGACGACGGTTTGTCCTCTTCTTGGTTTAATCATTGTGCAAGACATGCTTGTTGTGACATCTTTTTCTAGGCATGTTCCTTAGTTTCTGCTCATTATGCTTGTTTGTTTTTCACTTTCTTTTTTAATATGTTTTTCACTTTTCCATAGGCTTAATTGCATTTTTAGCATTCTAACTTTTTCAAAGTTGCGATTTTGGTCTCCTAAAAAAAAAAAAACTATAAAACATTCCTTTAAGTTTTGTAACTGTAGCAGTTTTGGCCCCCCAAAGCAAAAAAAAAAAAAACACGTGGCACCTCACTTAGGGTGTCACGTCAGCGTAGACCGAGTCAATATCAG
>Ga0315913_1009309_pt1 | contig 11534 bp, 9 predicted proteins | sample MpolsnodulesMG_FD_207736 | JGI IMG/M metagenome (GOLD analysis project Ga0315913, IMG submission 207736) | Medicago polymorpha root nodule microbial communities from Los Angeles, California, United States - small nodules | ecosystem: Host-associated > Plants > Roots > Nodule | place: USA... | reverse complement strand
GAACATAAAAGAGTTATAATTTTGCCATTTATATGAACATAAAATGACCATTAAGGACGAAAAACAAAATAAAAAAATTTGTGAGGATGAAAACATTCAGTTTAATTTTTTAGTGACTAAAATCAAAATTCGTTATATTTATAAAGACGAAAAACTTATTTAACCCTCAAAATAAGTAGAACAACACTTGTATTTTATTATAAATGAAAAACCAAACTTGTCCAAACAAAAAACTGAAATAATATTCCTGCTAATTGCATATACACGATAGTATTTCTCTAGCTGAAATATTGAACCAATAGGTAAAAGTCAATACATAAGTTCCAACAACTAAAATATCCATTGTCAACTTATAGATCGACTTCCTCTTTTTCCAATGCTTACTCCTTATGAGTTCTTTCATATTAGTACAAATGTGACAACCACATCCAATATCTAATATCCATGATGAGTTAATTTCTTTAACAAAAATACCTGATGAAGAAAAAGGAAGAGTTCCATTCTTCTAATATTTAAGATACATTGGCAGCTCCTCTTCCAATGTTCGGTCTTACTGTAATGGAAATTTCATTGCCATTCTCCTTAAACTTTTGACCATTATAATGGCCTTTTCATTTCCATTGTTCATATTCTTTTCAGGAGTTCTTAACATGACTTAAAGTTGTGGCAGATATTTGTCCATACCATTCATAATGAAATTCATGACAAAATTATTGAAGCTTTTTGGTAACGATTACAAGATAATATCAATAGATAGTTCTCACTCACGGGGCAAAGGCAATCGCTCGAGGTTTTCAACACACCCAATCATTTTGAGTATGTGAGTTCCTACAGGACTTTCCTCCGACAACTTAGTTTGTAACAAAGCCCTGGATACTTGAAACTACTCGTACCTAGCTTGCTCTTGGTAGAGCATCATAATTAGGCGTTAAATCATATGGAAAACTTCCATGTTCTTATGTTTCTCTTGAGTCTGAGACTGAAAAGTCAAAGACTCCAATGGAGTCAAAATCACAGATTCAAGACCGGATGCTAAGAACAACTCAAGGCCAAACACCTTTAAATATAACGTATTGGATAGTTCTCAGCAGTCAAGCTCTAAACCTAAGGCACAAATGAAAGCAAAATCTTCCAAGCCTAACAAGAAAGAACCCATGAGATTATGGGTACCTAGAAATGAAATTGTGTACATTTCAAAGAAGGTCCACATCAAGACACTAGATTCAAATCTAGAACCTGGACAATGGCTGATCACATTCTACAATGGAAGAAATGTACGTGTTCCTAGTCCAAAATCAGAGAAAGGAAAATATTGTGGATATTGGAGAAAACCAGGAGAGACTGACCACTGATCTAGTAACCTTTCTATCTCTTCTGCATTTATTTATCAATTATTTTGATAGATCTGAACATAGTATACTTCGCATAAATTCATTATTTGATAGTTACTATAATCTGATATTGTATCCACAAAGATCACACTTAGTTAACTTGAGTTTATATCGACATATTTATAAACAAAGTTTTTATAAATGGTTTTGGTGGTTTGAATCAAAGTAAACTAAATATATATAGATAAGAGTTTTGTTGGGATTAAATTTCAATAACTATTCCTTATATGATTCATCTTAATCGTTTGTATACTTTTTATGCGTCTTATATAATTTCACCATTTCCTCATCATACCTCTCCAAACTAAGGTTAACAACACGAAATAACATAGAAACAACTGACTTCCGATACTCGTTGGCAAAATAGTCGATTGTTTATATGGCCTATCCTCAAAAAGTTATGCATGAATATAACACATATACATAATGTAAATCATGTCCCTTAGATAGTCAGCCTTACTAGGCTTGACTAAATCAAATGATCAATTGCAACACACTACATCCGATGCAAAACATTAAGAAAAAAATTAGAATAAAATTATAGAGAGAACATAAATCATATACAACCAGTCAGACTAAGAGTATTACATAGATTTGTAGCTATTTACATACAATCCCTAACACAAAAGAGAGTTTAGTGACCCATTTGTCAGATGAACAACATCAAAGAGTTGTTGAATCTTGGAGTTCCAAGCTTCCTTGGACCTCCAGAGGCTTTAAACACTCTCTACCCTTGTTCACTCTCTATTCTATATTTGGTTTACAATTTATTGAGTTTTACAATGAACTGCACTTTTATTTATTGAGATTCTGAAGTTGTAGATTCATTAAGAACAACATGCTTAATTAGTGAATCGAGGTTGCTTCAAGGGAGGGAAAAGCCAAATGTTTTTCAAATATTTTCCAGAAACCGACCTTTCTCTCTAAGCACAACTTTCGTGCTTAGCAAACTACATTTGCATTTCCTTCCTGGAGAAGTAACCACCCTTTTCTTGCTAATCACAACTCTTAAGCTTAGAGAATCGAGTTTATCTCCAATCGTTTAGAACTCTGTTTTCAGGCTTTCTTTCATTTTTACATGCATGCTTAGCGAGTTGTGGATGTCTCTAAACGTCTATATAGTGCTCTGGCATAACCTTAGCGCATGCGCTTGCCTTTGATTATTCTGCATTGGTGCAATCATCGTCTTAAACCTAAAAAAGTATATAGAACTTAGACATAATAGTTGTCTGGCAAACTATAGTAATATAAATGATATTTGTATCAAATTGGGCTTGGGGGTGGGGGGAGTTATAAATTATTTCTTGCAAAAATAAGTCGATAAGTGCTATGGAAAATAATAGTATTTTAGCACTTATCAATTGTAGAAATATTTTTCAATGCAATCAATATTTAATAACATTATAAATAGGACTTATACATATCTCAACTTATACATGATTGTTATGAATAATATTAATATGATGTGGATGTCTCTATTCATTGTTATTGCTACTTAGTCTTATGGCTCTTCTTGTACTTGTAACTTACCACATCTGTCTTCTATAAATAGGACTTATATTTCAATGTAAAGAACACACTTGTGAGAAGAAGAGTACACAAAGCTCTTATCTTCTTCATCTTTGATCCAGTCTTTTTAGTTTATTTCATAACACGTTACCAACACGTGCTTTCGTGAAGGGTGCAAAAAAAGTTATTTTCTTTTGGTGAGGGAGGGGGGCCTTTGGAGGCCATGGTGCGCCCTATATTTTTAATAAAAAAAATTATACACTATAGTTAGACTATATTAGAATGTTTCATAAAATATATATTAGGTTATGGTCCTCCCAACCAATTTAATTAAAATCTTCACCATATTATTAGATTAATTGACAACTAATATCATTAGTTTTATATGTTACTAGTCTGTATACCCGTGCACTGCACGGGAAAAAAGTTTTTTTAAAGTATTATACTAAATAAATCAAATTGTTTATATTTGACATAAGATTTAGAGTATGATAAAAATGAAGAAAAAAAAACATGAAATAAAATATTTTTTCAGCTTCATACTATATCTAAAATAAATCTTAATAATGTTACCTCCAAGAGATGAACACCTTGAAAAATTAAAATGTATTTGTATCAATTTAGTTTAAATTTGGCATAAGATTTAGAGTATGATAAAAATGAAAAAAAAACATGAAATAAAAGATTTTTTAGCTTCATACTATATCTAAAATAAATCATAATAATGATAGCTCCAAGAGATGAACACCTTGAAAAATTGAAATGTATTTGGATCAATAATAACAAATGGAATCCTCATTATGTTTCTAAGGTTACTAAATGACGCAGTACGAAAGCAAGGGTTAGCAAGCACTAAACCTAAAATAAAACAGCCAGGTTGCAAGCGACAAACCTATCAAAATAAGGGTTTTCGGAATCCACCAGAATTGAGAGAAAAGTCTCGAATATTATTAATGAATAAAAGTGTGCCTCTTAGGCTGCATAAGTTCTGCTTATATAGTGAAAGAAATAACAAACCTGTGGGCCGAAATAAAACAAAACAAAATAATAATAGAAAGTTCTAGAAAATCACTAAGATTTGGCTAAAATAAAATACTATAAAATTACTAAGGAAGCCCTCGTACATTAGTCTCCTCCACCTCTGAAGAATTCGGCCCCGAGTTCTCATCTTGATAAAGGACTTCATCTGCATGGTATTCATGAATGTCTCCCACATTGAAAGTGTTGGAAATGTTCTTAGAATCTGGAAGTGCTACCACATATGCATTATCATTGATCTTGCGAGTCACTTTGAATGGACCATAGTTGCGGGGCTGTAGCTTGTTGTAGGTACCAACGGGAAATCTCTCTTTTCGCAGAAACACCATCACATCATCCCCCACATTGAAAACCTTGACTCTTCGCCGTTCATCTGTGGTAGCTTTATTTTTCAACTCGGTAGCTTCTAACTTGGCTTTGACAGAATCTTTCACAGTCATAATCTCTTCAGCCATCTTTTCAGCAGCTACGCTAACTCCAGGAGCTTTAGGCAACTTAATCAAATCAACCACATGCCTAGGGATAGAAGTGTAAACAAGTGCAAAAGGTGTTTTTTGCGGTAGCAGAATGCACATTGCTGTTATAAGCAAATTCAACCTAAGGTAAAACCAAGTTCCACTGTTTCGGTTTGTCTCCACAAACACAGCGAATCCTATTTCCCAAAGTCATGTTCGTGACCTCAGTTTGTCCATCAGTCTTGGGGTGAGTGGTAAAACTCCTGTTCAGTGGTGTTCCAAATAATTTCCACAGAGTAATCCAGAAATGACTGAGGAATCTGTCAGAGGTAATAGATGTAGGAACCCCATGAAGGCGCACAACCTCCCTGAAAAATAGTTTGGCAATGTTGGATGCATCTGCAGTCTTCTTGCATGCAATGAAATGGGACATCTTAGAGAATCGGTCCACAACCACAAACACAGAATCCACACCTCGTTGGGTATGAGGCAAACCCAACACGAAATCCATAGATAAATCCTGCCAAATGTCATCAGGAATGGGTAAAGGCATGTAAAGACTAGTGTTCTGCGACTGACCTTTAGAAACTTGGCAAGTGTAGCATTTCTTGGCTATGATTCCAACATCTTTTCTCAAGTGCGGCCAATAAAACCTTTCTTCTAGACTAGCAATGGTCTTATCTCGCCCCATGTGTCCATTAAGACCGCCACTATGTAGGTCCCTAATTAATTTCTCCCTCAAGGATGAGCAAGGAATGCACATCTGGTCTCCTTTAAAAAGGTATCCTTCTCGAATATGAAAATCTGCAAAAGGATGCTCCTTGCATTTGGCCCATAATTCTCTGAACTCAGTATCACCCTCATACAATTCTTTCAGGCATTCACAACCCACTACCTCTTGTGCTAAAGTGACAAGCAAAGAAGCTCTCCTACTTAAAGCATCAGCTACCTTGTTGAGAGCACAAGATTTATGTTGAATAATAAAACGGAATTTTTGCAGAAAACTCACCCACCGAGCATGCATCTTGTTGATTACTTTCTGACTATGGAGAAATTTCATAGCTTGATGATCAGTAAACAGAATGAACTCTCTATGAATCAGATAATGCTCCCATTGGCAAAGGGCTCTGAAAACGGCGTAAAATTCTTGGTCATAAGTACTCCATTTTTGGCGAGCTTCACTCAACCTCTCACTATTCTACTTGGACAAAACAACTCCTATTCAATTGGCTTCTTCTCTTGAGACAAAACAACTCTTATTCCAATTCCACTAGCATCACATTCAACTTGGAACAGCTTTTCAAAATCAGGAAGAGCTAAGACTAGGGTGGTGCACAACTTCTTTTTTATTAAGGCAAAACTCTGATCTTGCTCAGAACCCCACTTGAATCTTCCTTTCTTAAAACATTTTGTGATTGGTGCAGTAATAGTGCTGAAATCTGTGATAAATCTTCTATAAAAAGTGGTCAACCCGTGAAAACTACGTACTTCAGTAACTGATGTGGGTACAAGCCAATCTCTGATAGCCCTCACCTTTTCCTCATCAACCTGGATTCCTTCTTCACCAACTATGAACCCTAAGAAAAGTAACTTGTTGTTACTGAATGTGCACTTTTTCAGATTAATGTACAACTGATTATCTTGTAAAACTTGCAAAACCAGCCTCACATGTTCCAAGTGCTCTTTCTTGGACTTACTATAAATCAAAATATCATCAAAATAAACTACCACAAAGGATCCAATAAAGGGGCGTAGAACCTGATTCATTAATCTCATGAAGGTGGTAGGGGCGTTTGACAATCCGAAAGGCATCACTAGCCATTAATAAAGTCCATCCTTACTCTTGAAAGTTGTCTTCCACTCATCTCCAGGTCTAATTCTAATCTGATGATATCCACTACGCAGGTCTATTTTCAAAAACACCTTAGACCCTGACAACTCATCAAGCATGTCTTCTAATCGAGGAATGGGAAACCGATACTTGATAGTTATCTTATTGATAGCTCTACTGTCGACACACGTCCTCCACTAATTTCCTATCTTTGGTACCAAAAGGACTGGAACAACACAAGGACTCATGCTCTCACAGACGAATCCCTTTCTTAGTAAATCCTCAATTTGCTCCCTTAAAATCTCATTCTCTTTAGGGCTCATGCGATAATGAGGATGGTTTTGTAGGCTAGATCCTAGAATCAAGTCTATTTGATGTGGAATGTCTCTCATGGGAGGTAAATCATTTGGAAGCTCATTGAAATCTTTTAGAATTTCTATGACTTCGCATGCTATCGGAATCTCTTCTTTCACAACACTCATCAGCCCTTTGATCACAACCAGACATAAACACTCACTTTCCTTAACAACATCATCAAGTTCTTTTTCATTCTGAGTCATCACTAGGAAATTCGTTTTCTTCTCTTTCAGGTTCTTATCAAATTGTAAAACAGGTGTCATAGCAATCTTATGGGTGCCCCAAGTAAACAACATCACATTATCTCGTCCTCGATAAGTAATATCATTATCAAACTGCCAAGGTCTACCAAGTAAAATATGACAAACATCCATATCAAGAACATCACAAAGTACCTCTTCTCTATAATGTTTGCCGATGGATATAGGAACGTTGCAGGACAGCGTTACTCGTACCTAAGATCCCTTGCTGACCCAGCCAAGAGAGTATGGCTTCTCACGAGGCTCTGTGGGCAGCTTGAAATAATCCACCAATTTTTTTGACACCAAGTTCTCCGTGCTTCCATTATCAACTATCAGGTCACATACTTTGTTATTGACGGAACAATGAGTCTTAAACAAATTTTTGCGTTGGCCTTCCTCTTTGGATGCTAGCAACGTTCGCTGAAGCACAAAGTTCACTCTCTCTTCAGAATCTTCCTCAACAAACTCAACTCCTGCGTATTCATCTTCCTCATCAAGTTTCTCATCATCACCATCCAAACCTTCTGCTACTCCAGCAACCCTCCTTGATGGACAAACATTGGACCTATGACCCTTCCCACCGCAACGGTAACAATTATCACCACCAGGCTTCGCATATGGGTTGTCCTGTTTTTGGACGGGGGCCTTGGCTAGAGGTGCACTTCCATAACTCCTTTCTTTGCTAACAGGGTTTGAATCTTTGACTGCTACACTTTTCTCTTTGTCATCAGCTTGGTTCTGTGGCGAATATTTTCTAAAATTTGAGAAATTTCTGTGGGATTTCTCTATTAATTCTGCCTTCAAAGCTAGGTTGGACACATCAGCAACGGTCCAAATAGTCTGTAATCCCATCTTCTCTTGCAATGAACTTTTCAAACCACTAATATAACGAGCCACCTTCTGATTCTCGGACTTTCCTAATTCATTACGTTCAGAAAAACACAAAAATTCAGCCGTGTACTCAGTCACTGATCTCTTGCCCAGAACACATTCAATATACATCTTATATAGAATCTGTTCATAATCTTCAGGTAAAAATCTTTCAAGCATCAACTGTTTCATCTTTCTCCAAGTTTGAATAGGGCGTTTCTTTTGTCTACGCCTCTGAACAACTAGCGTATCCCACCAAACAGCTGCGGTACTTTTCAGCCTGATCGCAACCATCTTAACCTGCTTGTCTATTGGGACTTCCATGACGTCGAAAAATCTATCCACATCAATCTGCCAGTCCAAGAATTCTTCTACTCCCATCGTTCCGTGAAATGGGGGAATATCAGCCTTAATGCAGTAATCTTGGTGATTCCCACGTTCACTCCCATCATTGATCACGACTTCCTCATCATCAAAACTCGAATCATCATCAGAAGGGTTGTTTTGGTTGTTGATGTTTCTGTTGTGGTCGCCGTTTCTGCTGTTGTTGTAGTTGGAGATTTCGTCAACTTTAGTCGACAAAGTCGTCATCTGATTTGACAGAGCTTTGAGGGTTGCAGCAAAACCTTCAAATTCTACCCTAGTAACCGGTTGATCTCCCATGGCTGGATCACGTTCACGAAAGAACAGGGGAAACCTGCCCTGATGCCAACTGACGCAGTACGGAAGCAAGGGTTAGCAAGCGCTAAACCTAAAAGAAAACAGACAGGTTGCAAGCGACAAACCTATCAAAATAAGGGTTTTCGGAATCCACCAGAATTGAGAGAAAAGTCTCGAATATTATTAATGAATAAAAGTGTGCCCCTTAGGCTGCATAAGTTCTGCTTATATAGTGAAAGAAATAACAAACCAGTGGGCTGAAATAAAACAAAACAAAATAATAATAAAAAGTTCTAGAAAATCACTAAGATTTGGCTAAAATAAAATACTATAAAATTACTAAGGAAGCCCACCTACATCACTAAACCATGACATCTCTGATGGCTCTTTCTCTAGCTAGTTGTGAAACTCAAATTTCTTCTCTAGGTTCTACTTGATCATAAATAACTATTCTTCTCTTTTCCAACATTAAGCTACAACGCATAGCTATCTTCTTGCTCGAATCTATCTAATATTACATAAAATTATTCAGAGTTTCAAACAACCATCAAACACCCCTACATTGGCAAAGAATGACGTTCAATCAGAATTTTGGAAACAACAATCAAGTATAAGTTTAATGTAAAATAATATAAAGCTTTTGAATTTGCCAAAAAATATAAAAGAAATGAAATGGAGGTCCGACAACAGGGGTATTCTTAGGGCTGATAAAGGCAAAATCCCATAATATATATTCATGAAGCAATTTTATCGATTTCTTAATGAAAAACGACATTCAAAAAAGATATATATTAAGCAAATCTACCAAGATGTGTAGTTTTCCTCCCTTTTCATCTATGAAGCCAACATACTCTTAGATTATATTGAAAACCGAAAATTAGTTTCTTTAGTTATGCTTCTTGATTTCTTAATCAATATCAATACCTGATTCTAATTCTTTAGTTGGGTGAAGTTAGGTGGTCTACCACTTCATCTCTAGAACATTTTCCAAATATAAAGATCGTCTACATAACATAAGCCAAGATAGAAATAGACCCAAATATAAGAAGAATATTATATGTTGATACTTTCAATCATTTAGAAAATAACAAAAAATATGAGGATTCATGTCATCCTTTAGTTGCTTTCAATCAACACTAACAGAGAAAATTCATTTTAAAATGAAAAAAAAAAATTCATTATATAAAACCATGCGTGGTTTCTACTGGTTCATCAAAATATTACCTTGGTTTTGTTTCCATCACAACAATAGAAATTTCTCTTATCAAGCTACAGAAATAAAGAACGGTCTTTGTATATAATGAGCCTCCATGTTGATTATAATTTATAGTTACTATATATTTTCAAATTCAAAAAATAAAAAACAGTAAGGAATGAGAATTGAATTATGACAGATGAATAGTTAGCACTGAGAGCAGATTGCTGTACTGAAACTTAAACAACGTAACAACCCCAGAAAAGAAAAGGTGAAAATAGAAAATAAGAAACAAAAATCTAAAATTAAAACATAGAACATGGTAACAAAGAGGTTGAACTAAAGCACCTGCAACTTCCCATATACAAACGAAGTATGAGCTCCTTGAATAGACAAAGCATTATCCATTAGGCTTAAATCAACATAGATAGAATATTCATTCCTTACAAAATAAAAAAGAATTCATTAACATCAAAACAATTCAATTTCTGAGAGAGAAACGAAGAGGAAGAAGATTGAGTGACAATGGATGAAATTTATCATATTTATTAATGAAAATCCACAGAAATCTGAACAAACAACAATTTATTGTTTCAAAATCAAATAAATTACCTTGAGAAATTGAAAGTTGCTTATGTATCGAGGCGAGGAAGAACATTGATGAGAAGACCGAGTGTTTACTTTGATAGAGGAACCAAAAGGTGAAGAGTTGCGTTTTCACTTCTCATGCCATGCACAAGGGTTGCCGTTTCACATTTTGCCTCTTTTGATAAATGAGGAATTAAATATACCTTTGCTTTATGTATGATATTATTTTAAATTATCTCATATGTTTCTTTCTACAACATATTTTAAATGGAATGAAACACAATGATATAGCTTTGCAAAATAAAAAACTATTTTAAAGCAAAAATGAGCAAAAAACTCATGTCTTTTACACTCGTACAAAAGTTCTTCTATATAGCCAATAGTCGTTCTCTCTTTGTATTAACCCTTCGATCGTTTGAAAATTTGAGTAAATATTGAAGAACTAATTGGTGTTGAAGTACCATATTTTAGTTCAATTGAGGGAAAATAATGTATCTTGTTAATTATTCAGGTTATTATATAATATATATTAATTGTTATTTTAGATATGGAGTTTATTTGTCTGATCCTCAACATTAATTGAGGTTGATGACAGTCCGTCATTTCACATTTTTAGAGTCTTTTTATGATATTTTTGAGTTCACAAGCAAGCTTAAACAGCAAGAAAAGCTGAAGAAACTGAAAAAAGGGAATCGTGTCACGATTACTGAAAAACGTGTCACGATTTGGAGTTCTCAAGAATCATGCATTCGACATTGGTGAAAACGTGTGACGATGGCAAAAACATGACACGATTATGGAAACCCTAATTTGGGTGGTTTGTTACACAAGGCAGAAATGTGTCACGATTTACTTAAATCGTGCCACGATTTTAGGAGCAATTGTTGCCTATTTAAGCTGAAGACTATTCTGAAAACAAGGGTTACGAATTGGAGAGAGCAAAGTGCGATTTTGAGACCTAAACACGGCTAGGAGGGTGAATTCTTCAACCTTCTATCAGTTCATGTATGTTTTGATTCCATTATTGATTATGCTATTTGTAAACTCGATTATGAGTAGCTAAATCTCTTAGAGATTAGGTCTGAGATGATTCTGTGTAACCCTAATTGAACCATGTTGCTGTGAAACTCTATTTATTGTGAATGACAATCTAGTTTTTATTCAATTCAATTGTTCTTAATGCTTTTTATATCTTGATATAATATAAACATGATTTAGTGAGAATGAATGACTATTGACCCTAGCTTTCAACTTAGACAGAATTGAATTGTTTTAATAAACATGGTTAGTCTAGGAATGGATAATCGTTTGTTAGTGATAATAGGTTAACGTTCATAAAACCTTCAAAGAATATTAGACCACCTAAGGAATTAGGGGCTGTAATTGGAGAAGAGGGTC
>Ga0315913_1009306_pt1 | contig 11535 bp, 4 predicted proteins | sample MpolsnodulesMG_FD_207736 | JGI IMG/M metagenome (GOLD analysis project Ga0315913, IMG submission 207736) | Medicago polymorpha root nodule microbial communities from Los Angeles, California, United States - small nodules | ecosystem: Host-associated > Plants > Roots > Nodule | place: USA... | reverse complement strand
CAAGGCCATAGGATAAAAGCATCTGAAGGCAGAACAAAATAAAAAATGAGGTAAAACCTTGTTACCTTGGCCATACAGAAAATTGAAAGCACTAAAACAATCAGAAGTATAAAAATATTTTGAGTGAGGAAATGTAAAATTCAAAATGTTTTCCAACATTTATTTATAAAAACTAATTTTACAATGAAAAAATTCTTATCATAAAAGAACCCTCATCAATAAATTCAACATCGATTTATGCTCTTCTAATTGCTTATTCAAACAATTAACAAAATATATAAATCTTTTATTAAATAGTAATGGAAGGAAATTAAAAGAAATACCTTTCCTTTATCACCATCTATACACAACTCACCACACATTCATCATCGTCAACCTTGGAAGAAAGAAGATGAAACAAACTGGAGGTATACACGTTGTTGAATAGCTAACAACTTTTGGAAGTAGTCTTCACAGATTCACACGGTAAACCATCTCTTTGAAGCTATTGTTCGCCGACAAATAGCTGGCACCACAGACGGTCTAGCATTCGCCGTCGAGTTAATCCGTGTTAGAAGAAGCAAATGTTTGGAGGAAGGTCATTTTATGAAGTGGTGGAGATTTGAGAGATATAAAAATGAGAGCTGCATTTACCTGCATTGGAAACGCACAACAGATGGATGAGTCGATATTAAAAGGTTAGGAAGGTTGAAATTCAAAAGGTATGAAAATTATCAGTTTTTGTTTTCATTTTCAATGCTGAGTGTGTTTCTTTCTTCTTTTTTTTTTCCAAAAATAATGCACTGGATGTGCCTTAAAAATAGGAATGGGCGCAACAAATCAAGAGGGGAGCAGAATTTGGTAATTAAATTGGATGAAAGAAATATTGATATTTATTTTGACGCAATTTAATAGGGTTAATATATTGTTAATATAGTGTTTATCTGTTTAGTAAAATTAAGCAGAAAAATTAGGAGTGATTTGTTTATTTTGATGGAGCGATTTGTTTATTTTGATTTCCATAACAATTAATATTTTGTTTAAATTAAATAGGGTTAATATAGTAAAATTAAGTAGAGAAATTAGGGTAAATCTAGGGCAAAATATTGCTTACGGGATAACTTTAAGTAATAAGCGAAAAAATAGGAGTGATTTGTTTTATCAAAAAAATAGGAGTGATTTGTTTTGTTCAAAAGAATAGGAGTGATTTAGGAGTGAATTGTTATTTTTAGGGGTAATACAGTAATATTAAGCATTAGGGCTAGGTTATGTTAAATTTAGGGCAACAATTAGCGTCCGGGTTAACTTTAATAATTGGATGAAAGAAATATTAATATTTATTTTGACGCAATTTAATAGGGTTAATATAGTGTTTATCTGTTTAGTAAAATTAAGCAGAAAAATTAGGAGTGATTTGTTTATTTTGATGGAGCGATTTGTTTATTTTGATTTCCATAACAATTAATATTTTGTTTAAATTAAATAGGGTTAATATAGTAAAATTAAGCAAAGAAATTAGGGTAAATCTAGGGCAAAATATTGCTTACGGGTTAACTTTAAGTAATAAGAGAAAAAATAGGAGTGATTTGTTTTATTCAAAAAAACAGGAGGGATTTGTTTTGTTCAAAAGAATAGGAGCGACTTAGGAGTGAATTGTTGCTTTTAGGGGTAATACAGTAATATTAAGCATTAGGGTTAGGTTAAATTTAGGGCAACAATTAGCGTCCGGGTTAACTTTAATAAATAAGAGATTAAGATTAAGATGTATCCACCCAAACACATAATTCATGTTTCATTTGCTGCACTGTTTTGGAAGAAGCATGATAGGCATTTCATCTTGTTTAGATAATCTTTTTTATGACAGAGGGCGTAAGCCTAATTGTTGTACTTTTTGGATATTTCAAAAGTACTTGTCATTGTAAAATAAAGTATCTTTTCTTTGGCCTTTTTAATTGGAAGGTTTTTTAATTTAATTTTGGTGAAATCTTTTTTTTTTTAATGGCTCGATGAAATTTGACTTGCTAACTCATTTTTCATGTGCCCATGATTCTAGCTACTATTGTTTTATAACATGTTCCTTTTATTAGCATCTTTATTCCTTATAATTCTCCCACATTAATATTAGTATTTGTATAAATAAATTATATGTTGTATAATTATTGGAACGGTTATGCTACACGCTACTTAGCATATACAGTAGCAGTTTTAGTTTTTGAGTAATAGTCCTTGAAAACCTTCTAAAAAAGCTAGTAACAACTCACATTCACAAGACAATATTGTTTACATACTTTCTTTCGATGTTTACGTAGTGTCTGAGTTACCTTGTGCCTGTTTAATTCTTGTGTCCTGATAGCTTCGGTATGATTATCGTCGAGAAGAACCTGTTGTATTCAGGGGGAGTTGCGCAATCTCGCAGATAATTCCTTAGTCCAGTGACATAGTCACGCCTCAGGTTTTATTTCACATTTTATTGTTTTGCAGGTTAATCATATTTTCTGGTCATCCGCAACAACAAATAAATGACTAAGTTGATGTGGACAGGCAGGCAGTCAGGAAAACATGAAGATACAAAGCCATGCTTTTGGAATTTTAAAGCTGGCGTGAATTAACTCACGCGGCGTGACTTAAGTCACGCATGTGTAAAATTAAGCAACGTTTGTTTTACACCTGTGTTAGTTAACTAACGCAGGGGTATTTTGGTCAGTTTAGTTGAGTGGGAGCGAAACTTGTTGGGAGAAGAGTAGAAATCGACTTTTTTATGATCTATGATCCGACCTTTTTAACTAAATAGAGTTAACATTTCCTTGTTTATAAACAGTTACAATTTGGTCTTAACCTAGACTTGACATAGACTATGTCTTTGATCCCTGTGAATCGATCCGACCTACTCTCCCTCGTACTCAAAACAAACAAAATACACTATCTAAAACTATCTTCCACTAAGCAAAAAAGTATATAAAAAAAAAAAACCACCATCAAAATATATATTTTGATAAATCTGAGGGGCCTCACTGCAACTCAGGGGATTCGAAACGACCCGCAATACACATAAATCTCCTTTCTTTTCTTCCGATAAAATGGACGTAATATATCCTTTGTTATCTTTTTAAAAACACACTTTGATTATTAATCTTTGCAACATTACAGAAAGTTGTCATTCATGTAAAACGCGAGCTCAGTTGACTGGAGTATACCATTTGGTGTTTATTATGACATGTCAAAAATTGCTTATGGGAATGTGTTCTCTCCAATATAACTTCACTGTCTTTTTAGTTTTTAATTCATTCCCCTCTTGAAATAATTTCATCTAACTTAAATTAGGAAGGATGAATGTGATGAACCCTAACTATATCTTCCCCGATGGTAAATAATTATTTTGTCTAAGAAATTTTAAGATTTTAATTGCTAAATAGAATAACTTTGAACCAAAGGGAAGCAGCAAGCAACCCAACCTATACCATATATCTAAATGTTTTTGTAACGGAAGTTGTAAAAAATGTCAAGGTTGTATGTTCTAAGAAATAAAGGACGTGTTTGAAGAAAAATAAGCCTAAAACATTAATCTAATACAATAAAATATTATTACTAGACTCAAGCTTGGAAGAGAGTTTTTGAGTTTAAATTGCTGCAATGGACTAATGGTACTGGACTGGGGCAAAGGAGAACAAAAGGAAGTTGGGTTCAGGTGGAGCTGTTGCTGCGGTATCCCAAACAAAAAGGTCGTACACACATTTTGAACTGCTTTTCCCCAGTCCACATGGTATTGTAGCATGGTTGGTGGAAAACTGTCGGTGGACAACAATCACTATAATAAACGTGTTGATACTCTGCCACATTCCAAATTCGAATTCAGATGAAAAATGTTTAATCTATAACAATTTCAGCATTACTAGTTGATTAGGTTTTACGAACATTTAGTTTTTTTAAGTAATAATTTGTTTGTGATTAATCCAACTCAATCATACTTGCATGATCACAGTTATTTGGATCGGCGGATGCACTTGTAATGCATTTGAGGTTCAAGCACCCACAAGAAGAAGACATTTTTTTATTTATAGTGCTATTATGTAGTTTTCCAACCCCATAAAACTAATTAGGTCGACTAACTTATATTTATTCAGTCACCACAAACTAAACTTTTTTGTTTCCTACTTTTCACTACCCCATTTCTTTTTCTTAAATCTTTCTCAGCCATGAACTCGATTGCACAATCATATGTGAGACGAGTGACTTAATAAAACAACATAGTATTTGACAATAATAGCATGATATATAATTAAAAATGAAACAATATATCTATTTCTTTTAATGGATATATAAATAGTTATTTGAATCCTTCCCATTCTCAACTCAAAACAAAAATAAAAAAATGCAAAACATTTGAGCCAAATCAGGAGGTATTGAAGTACTAATGTTTATAGACATACTTACTTTGGTGCTTGTAAAATTGAATCAAATATGAAATTATAACAAACAAAAATAAATTAAAAATTACATTTACTTCAATTCTTCTTGCCTTCTTCTCCATCATTTTCCACGTAAGCCTTTTTCCTTCTATCAGCCCCCGCAAACAAACAAATCAAAAGAAAACACGTGGCATAAATCCCATTAATCTTCCAATTACTCTTCGGCGGTTGCCGCAACACCACCTTATGAAACACCGTTACGTAGTAATGAAGCCCAACGGAAAAGCCCACGAAAATCTGACCAAGGCCCAAAAACTTCGAGCCCAGCCCACATTCAGTGGAAAAGACAAGAACAAGGTACATGACAAGCAACAGTAGATAAAAAACGTAACCAAGAGTTTGAAGCACTTGAAAGCAGATATACGTGGATTGTGAAGTAGTGAACAGAAACTTCAATGGTTCAACTCCAGTGATTAACGTTGAGATGCAGAGAGTGGTGAAGTAGAGTGAGAGGTAAATTTGGATGAAGATTAAGATTTTTTGAAGTGAGAAATATGTTTTGATTTTGTTGCATAGGAGAGAGACTAATAGTAGAGGGATTAATACGAAAATAGAAGAAACTAAGGTGGCTATGGTTGGTGCATATTTTTTACCTACGTAGGGTTTGAATCCTTTTGTCATTTGGTAGTTGGCTTCTGTGATGTAAGCTTTTGAGGTTGTTGAGATTCTTTCGAGGTCTGGGAGTAGTGTGCGGTGAAATCTGTTTGGTAGATCTTTGAACTCTGAAAGTGAAACAAAATCATCATCTTCATCTTCCTCTTGTTCTTCGAATGTATGACTAAGTGGTGTTTGTTTCTTTGGTTTTTTGTTTGTCTCGTGAGTTTGTGTTTTTATTTGGTTTTTGTTGTTTTTGTCGGTGGTGGCTTTTGTAGTTTTGTTACTTGCTTTCACGAGATCTAATGTTTTTTTGGTTGATGTTGAGTTTAGCTTCTTGAACTTTGAGGTGGTGGTGGAATTCAGCTTCTTGAGGGTAGTGTTGGAAGGTGTGGGTTTGGATGATGCATTTTTGGAGCTAACATTGGTTTGGTTTTTGGAGGGATTAAGGTTACTGAATTTAACGGTTTTAGTGGAATTTTTATTGGTTTTTATGGTTTTGGTTTGGTTTTTGGAGGAATGAAGGTTATTAGATTTGATGGTTTTGGTTTGGTTTTTGGAGAAATTAAGGTTATTAGATTTGAGGGTTTTGGTTTGGTTTTTGGAGGAGGAACTATTGGGTTTGATTAGTTTGGTTTGATTTTTGGTAGATTGGGTGTTGGTTTTCTTCTCATTTTGGACCTCTTCTTCTAGCATTCTTCTTCTATGAATAGACAAGTGTGTGTTGCTCTGGAGTTGAGGTTCGGACCACCAAGAACAAGAGCAAAGAGAGGCAAAAAGAAAGAAAAGAAGAGAGAGTAGTAGTACCTTTCTATAACAGAAGTACATTAGATGAGCCATTGGCTTCGTGTAAGATCTAGGCTCCCAAAGATCTGGGGAAGGGAGAGGGTAATAGAGTAGTGAAGGATTTTATACTATGCAATTCATAGCATTTTTGTTTATGGGGCTAAGAAGTGAAACAAATTTTGAGTGGAAGTATGTGCTGCCAAAGTAGCAAGGAGCATGTGGTTGCATAAATGGGTACTTCCAAATATGTAGAGGAATATCAATACATTATTCATTTGAGTAAATATATAAAATTAAAAAAATGTTAAAAGTTCACTTAAGTACTGATATTGATATGCTATGAGGGGGAGCTGGATGGAAGATGATTGGAGTGAGACCTTATCACATGGTTTGCGGAGACCTTGTACCCCAATCAACTTTTGGGGACCCAAGTATTGCTGTTTTAAAGAGATGCTTTTCTAATAAAATCATATCATGTACTGAAACTTCTTCACTATGTGTGCCTTTTTCACACATGCCGTATGAAGAAATTAAATAAATCGAGCCATGCAAATTGATTTTAAATAATGCGGTGAAAATTAATGTCTAGATTGATATTGACATAATGCAATGGAATCCGATGCGATCTAATGAATGCACCGTGACAAAACTATGGAAAAAATGGTTTGAAGGTGAGAGAGACACTGATGGTTGAAAATTGTTGACTTCCTTACAAACAAACAAAGAAAGACTGACTTGGGTAAACAAATTGGCCAATAATTGTTTTACTATGTCTATTAAATTTAGAAATAATTTTATGTCTCAAGCAAAAAAATTCTCATAATTATATACAAAATTAATTCAAGTTCTTCTAATTTACATATTTTAAAGATTTTTTTATCATTTCGGAATTATTTATGGTTGGGTCACGAGTGGAACCCAGAGCACCACCCACATCTGAGCAAGAACAACCATACAAGTGAGAAACACACTGCACTCTTGCCCAAAACCTTAAGACAATGATTTTATGGGTCATCTCACTTATAAAGTGTTCAACTTCCACTTTTCTATCGTCACACTTGCACACAACAATGTACTCTTACATATTTTCAAAATATAAAAACTTATCAAATACAAATAAAATACACTTGATTAATAAAATGACAATAATATTTAGCTGTAATGAAAGTGAAAACATCTTGTATATATTGCAGTATTTATATTATTCAGTCTATGAATTCAGATTTTACTTTTCATTCATAAACACTAGCTATCATGGTATCAAAAATCTTACAGATGATTAAATAAAAGTTTACTAGTGTACTATCGGGACAACAAAACTTTCTCATCATTATCATGAGTTTCATAATATTCTTCTCCTGTGTCATGTTCCACCTTTAGTTGTTCCATTTCTGATTCAACTAATGCAACCATTGTTGCTCGCTCCTTGTCCCTCGGGTATGTGAAATAGAGAAATGAGTAAATGAAGACACATATTGCAATTGGAATTGCAATTGTACTATAAAGTGCCTTTGCAAGTGATGCAGCATTTTCCCTATCAGTTTCAACAGAATTTGAAGACCCTTTTGGAATTGGTTTATAACCATAAACATGTTGAGCTAAAATGCCAACAATTGGTGGAGCAAAAGAAGCCAACGTACTCTCAAAAGATCGATCCAAAGCATATATAGCCGTTCGCGATTTCTCAGGGACTATTTCTGCAAATATTGGATCATTAGTTGCTGGTGCACACCAGAAAGTGATTAATCCCAAAATGACTAAAACCAAACCATGTACGAAGGGCGTGGATGGATCATTAGGCAATAATAACAACAAAATTGCTGCTAAAGGAATGGTTGAACCCGCACTTATTTGTGCCAACATTATTCTTCCGGTGTTTGGTAACCGTTGAGACAAAAAATCCCCAAACCATCCTCCAAATAGACCACCAAATGAATTAGAAATTATAAATACTGTCCAAATAATTGCTGTTGTACCATGTGAGAAGCCTATTAGTTCTAACCAAAGAGTGAAAAATGATAAACTTGACCCTCGAAATGATCCAAATGCTCCCTGAGCTACAATTATCTGAAATGATGGAACTTTTATGACTGTTTTTGCTTCTGTTATTAGATCTTTCATTTCAGAATAAAAGGACTGGTTTGGAGTTTGATATGATGTAGTAATTTTGTTGTCTTTTGGAAAGTGTGGATCATTAGCGTAGATGCGTACTAATATACCAACTATAACACTAATCAATGCAACCAGATGAAAGGCTATTCTCCAACCAGATATACCAAAAATTGATGTGGAGGCTAATAGTACTGCAAAGAGAGAACCAATGATGCTTCCGAGGTTTCCTGTTAGATGAAGCCACCCAAAAGCTACACCACGGTTGCTATCAATTGTGGAGTCAGCAATTAGGGACTGGATTGCTGGAATAACTATGGCTAGTCCAATCCCATTGAAAGCTCTTGAAATCGCCACCTATTATGCAACAAGTACAAGTTCGAGTATAGTAAGTCCAACTCAGATGGTATAAGGTTGGAGAAACATTTGATACGTTGAAGGCGAATTCAAACCTACGTTGGAATAAAAAAAAAGTGCAAATGACTACTTTTAAAAAAAATCACTTTTTTTTCCCTATCTATACAATTACAATTAGAGCTAGATGAAATCATCAATTTAGTATCTACAAGTATCACTCTTTTTAATTTTGTCGGTAAAGTATATAAATGTAATAAATAATTTCTAAAGTATATAAAATTTGTTAATTTCTTGTACTATTAACATGTTATGGATTAAGTTAACTAATTTTCCTATATGTTTTGTATATTAACCCGACGTTCATAAAGAAAGGGTCCTTAGTATTGTTCGCAGCAAAGTCTTGCCAAACAATTCGTCTTAACAGAGATCATTAGCCACTTGATTCAATAACTTGTTTAATCTTCTTATATTTTGGCACTAAATCGACGAATTCCATATATTCATTGTTTTTAGAGATAATTACATTGACCTCCCCTGAGGTCATTTAAAATGTCACTCACACCCCTTATATCTTTTAATTTAACACTTACCTCCCCTTGTTTGACAATGAGTTAACCTGCCATTAGCAAGAAAAAAGAAACTACCGTTTTAACAAAATATAAAAAATCCTCATGTCTTTTCAAAGAAACAAAACTAAGAATTTGTGACAGTTTCTGTACAATAAGTATTTTGTATTCATTATCTGTTTTTTCTGTGATGTCCAGCCCAAACCTCAAATTTCCTTTACGACACATCCAAACTTTGCATCTCCTTATCCAAGTTTTTTCATTTGGGACCTACTTTAAGTAGAAAATGGATTTTGTTTCACCATGATTCTTGCTCTGCACATTGATAGGTGTTAATCTGTTAAGCTATATTTTTTAATAGGTACTAATGTGTAATGTGTTATGTTATCGAAGTAATTCAGGCAAATGATGTAGTCTATAATGGGAGTTGCTTCAGCTACGCAGCTCTCTTATTTAAAGATTAGATTGTTTGATAGAAAATGGTGTAAGTCGATAGGCTATTAATGGTGATTCAACAATGATGGATTATAAAAACAAAAATTAAAGGAAAATTGACGGGGTTAACCAAAAAGGGGTGTGTTTGTATATTTGATTAAAACTTCAGGGAGAGGTTAATGTATGTTTTAAAATTAGAGAGGTGTTTGTGTCATATGATTAGACCTAAGGGGAGGTGAGTGTAATTTTCCCTTGTTTTTATGCACTTAAGCGGCTAAATTGTAAATAAAATGATATTTTAATAAAATTAATTATGGTTTATTCTTTACAGTAAATTTTGTTTGAATAAGAAATGATCTAACTGTTAAGGAAAAAATCTATCTAAGTGTGAATTATATCAAAATTCATATTTATTTTTTTTGGAATATAAATACGAGTTGTTAAGGGACAATGAATTTTCACTATCAAGACAGTTGTAGAATAAAAAAGTGAAGTTATAAGAATCATTTTTCATTATGAAATGAAAAGAGACAAAGTAAATAATACTAAAAAAAGTCTAGTTGTCTTTGTTCTATAGATTAGTGATAACTTTTTATCACTCTTTGACAAAAACTCTGATCAATTATAAATGCACTGACCCATTATGTCCATAACCAAAGCAATCTTAAACAAGAAAAATGGAAAAGAGAAAAGCCAGAACCTGTAAGAAGGTGGAGGAGACAGCAACGAAGAACGTAGCAGCAGCCCAAAGAAAAGCACCAAGAGCAATGACATGTGCACGATTGTGTCGTGTGGCAAGGTAAGCAGCAAGAGGGTAACAGAATGCTTGAACCAGGGATCGGTAGAGAGTGAGAGAACCTAACGCAGTTGGGTCAGCGTTGAGTTCATCACCAATCTCTTTGTATACTCCTGGTAGCAATGACTCGTCAGCTCTCTCCATAATACCTGCTAAATTTACCAGCACCAATGTCACTGTCTCTGATTTCATCTTTGTCTTTGTTTTCTATGAATGATGAATAACTCTGTTTTGTTCTGTGTTTCAGCGTTGAGGATCCAAGAGTGAAGGTATTTGTTAAGTTTTGGAGGAGACTGAGAGATGGGGTTGACTGGAATGTGTGTGGGGATGGACATATGAGTAGAAGAAAGTTTTGGAGAGAAGAGAAGTGAAGATGCATTGATTGTTAAGACACTGTATGTGGCTCAAAAGTCCTTTTGGCCTACTATAAATCAGATATTTTCATATTATGATTTAACAAGCATTTACCTCCTCATTTTATTTATAATATTTGAATTTAATTAAATGCCATGGAAAAACTAAAATGTGAGAATAGACACAAGCAGAGCATTTCCTTTCACCCCTTTGCTAAGAAATTTTTATCTTACTAATGTTTTCTAACCAAGTATCTCATTCTTTTGGAGTAAACCATCAAAGTCGTCTTGCAATAACTATCATATTTGACCATTTTGCATAAATTAATAAAAATAATAAAATGAACTCATATGGTAAAAGGCCGCATAGACATTGAATATGCCGATTCATGATTTTGAACACGAATTCTTCACCTCTCTGAAACTAATGTGCGTTAGTTTCACCAATAGACTCTCCTAGAAACTAAAGAATCGTGTAATCCAACAACAAAAACACAATACAACTAAGAAGAAGAAATAGATTGCAATTAAGGGACATAAGGTGCTTAAAAAGAGAATATTATATCATTGGAAAAAATTACATATATTGTATTGTTGATGTCATTACTATAATGTTGGTGTTATTAGAAAAGGTAAACATGATTTATTAGAATTTAAGATAATCTGCCTGGTCACAGAAGGAAGGGTCAGTTTCTTTTCCTTTGACAAGGTTGAACTTCCTGCTCTACCATGAACGGTTGGGATCAATTATATATTTCCACTCTGGGCTGAGAGGGAAAAGAAACTTAGAATTGTAATGATAGTAGAATAGTTTGTACGATCCAATAATGTGAAAGAAAGCTGTAGAAGTTGTGGTCATGATAACTTGCACTGCAAGTGATCACAACCTGGAGTTTGATTTTGGTCAAAGTGATTTTTATTATAATTATAATGCAGGTGCTTGTAATGCTGTTGACCATAGCTAGCTTAGCAAGGCAATAGCTTAGCAATACGTACATGCCTTAGTTTATATTGTTATAGACCGACAGAGAATAAGAAAATTACTCATTCATCCTAGTGATGAGCGTAACTAGAAAATAATTACATTAATCTAC
>Ga0315913_1009301_pt1 | contig 11538 bp, 10 predicted proteins | sample MpolsnodulesMG_FD_207736 | JGI IMG/M metagenome (GOLD analysis project Ga0315913, IMG submission 207736) | Medicago polymorpha root nodule microbial communities from Los Angeles, California, United States - small nodules | ecosystem: Host-associated > Plants > Roots > Nodule | place: USA... | reverse complement strand
CTGGCTTTGGCGGCCTAATATTGGTGATGGTTACACCGTTCGTGGTGTGTATCAAATGCTCATGCGGCAGGAGATGCACAACCACGACGTCGTTTCGGATGCTCCCTGGCATAGAGTGTTCCTTTGAAAGTTTCTATTTGTGTGTGGTGTCTTCTCCGCAATAGATGGGCAACAAAGGATAATTTAGTGCGGCGAGGTATTATTACTAATGATACCCAATTGTGCGTTATAGAATGTGGAAAAAATGAAACAATTGATCACTTAATTATTCATTGTCCTATTTTTGGCGACTTATGGCAACAAATTAAAACTTGGATTGATGTGTTTTCTGTGGACCCCCAACAGATTTTGGACCAGTATTATCAGTTTGTTTATTCTTCAGGTGGTTATACTCCAAGGAGGTCTTTTCTTCAATTGATTTGGCTTTGTGGTATTTGGGTTCTTTGGAATGAAAGAAACCAAAGACTGTTTGCTAACACAACAAGAACAACAGTGCAATTACTTGAGAAGGTTAAGATTACATCTCTCAAATGATTGAAAGCAAAAAATGTGTGCTTTCCATTTGGTTATCATATGTGGTGGCAGCGTCCCTTTGCTTGTTTGGTGATTGACTAATTTGCTTTTTTTGTTTTCCTTTTCTATTTTGATCGGAACTTTATTGTAACTTTGTTTTGTTTATTTTGGCACTTCTTGTGCTAGGGTACAGAACTTTTGTTAATATATCTCATTTTGGCTTGTTCAAAAAAAAAAACTTTCAATGTATCAAAATTTTAAAATAATTTTTGATTATACACTTCGTTAATCAAAATAGTCTATAACATTAAAATGCTTAATTAGTATCTTTTTATACCTTTAAGATCTTGAATGCACACGTTCCAATGTAACATTACTACATTTGGCTTCCTTAACCAGTGCCCCGGGGGCGGGGCACTGGTTAACATTTCCCTTAGTAGTATCATATATTTTGTCATATAATTTTGATAAGATTAAAGTGACTCATTACAGATTTAGGGTATGTTTGGATAGTGAGAGGAAAGAAAGTATAAAGAAAGATTGATGAAGGAATGAAAGTGAATAGAAAGTAAATGGAAAGTAAGATGATTTTTAGGTTGTTTGGAATAAGTGAGAAAGTGAAAGGAAAGAAAGATGTATATTTACTAAATGACATAAATATCCTTATGATAAAATGAGTTATGTATATAACATTTATTTAATATAATATGTTTATATTTACATGCTAATAAATGAAAATCAATATGTTAATAGAGGCAGGATCCGCTGACACCAGGTGTAAGTCAAAAGACTTACACCAAATCTAGACCATTCAAGTTGATCAATCTAATGGCTTACAATATTTCATAAGTGAGTTCTCTTGTTCCCTTTTTCCTGGTTCGCTTGTGATCATACAAAACAAATTCGCACCTCCTGGCTCCTGCTGCTTGCTCAACAACAACGATGAATAATAATAACTTGGTTGAAATCATGTCATGGCACTATTCAATTGAATCATTTAGCAATTTTGATTTTCCATTCAATAGTAAATATCATGTGACCCCTTTTCTGAATTTCTCGTCTCCGACTTTTGCATTTGCCGACGTCACTTTGATGATGAAGGCCACTTTCTATAATCCATTAAAAAGCCATTTATTATCTTTTTCTTCACCCAATCGACATATTAGGAGTAAGATCCAAATAAAGCCAAGAACAATTATAGAGATTATCCCTAACCTAAAGCATGGGTTATTGTGTGGTCAAATCCCTGTATAATTAAGTGTGATAAGAATCTGCAATCAAATCTCTAAACAATTTGTATTAATTTATTCTTTTATAAAATAGCTTTAATTCATCTTTGAAAATTCAAGGTTTCAAGGAAAAGAAGAAAGGGGAAAGACGAAAACTGTGAAGGTCTGGGTATCTCCATCTGATTGTATGATCCTCTACTTTGCACTTCCAATTTTTGCTTTGTTGCGGTATTATAAGCCGTAGGATTGATTGGTTGAGCAATGCTAAGGACACTTGCTTAAACACTCTCCCACAAATACTCTCCATGTGTATGGTGCCACGTTTCCATTTTTTTTATCTCTTTAATTATTTACCGGCTTTAAAAAGTAGAGAAAGTTTTTAATGCTTTTTGTTATTTTTTTATTGTTGGCATCTCAAAAGTCATCTCTGCAAATCGTTCCACGCCGATCTCTACAAATGGAAAATAGACTATACAACTGCCACATACAAATCTTTACTATAATTTCAGTTTCATTTGCTTCACACCATGGCCATATACAACAAATCAAAATTTTCATCTTCAATTATTACCAATTTTTAAATTATTAACAAAAAAAGACTGTCAATAAATTTTCTTTTGAAAAATATTATAACATTCAAACTTTGCATTGCAACAATTTTTCTGGGCTGCCGTGGTGGGATGATGGGACCTACAGCGGTGGTCAATCAGGCTCTACCGGACAACACGAACGAATCTGGCCGTGCAAGACATTCCGTTAATCACAAGGTCGTCTTGCATTCTCCCCCCTCACCGTCTTCCTCGCCATCTTTGCCGCGTGGATTTCTTCTTCCATGGCAGCTCTGTTGTCTTCCTCCTCCGTTGCTCCATCGACAACCGCTTCTTCCTCGCCGCACTCTCCTCTCTCACCTTCGTCTCTCTTGTCTTCACCGATGTGTGGCTCAACACGATTGTCGTTGGAGCCGCGGTGGTTGTTTTCACAGCACAATGCTGACGTGCCAAAAAATACTGAATAAAAAAAATATGTTTTGTAAAAAAAAAATTGTACTTTCACCTGTTGAACCGGTTAACAGGTTAGTAATTAAAAAAGAGGGGTATGTGGCACCCCTCATAGGGAGAGTGTCTAAGAGAGTGTGTGTGAGCAATTGTTCCTAACATTTCTCTTGATTGGTTATAACGGTTTAGATTTGGTGTAAGTCTTTTGACTTACACCTGGTGTCAACGGATCCTCCCTCATTGGTGTAAGTCAATTTGGTTTAGATTCAGAAGAAAGTGAGTTTCATATGAATATTTTTACCGGTAGCTAGAATTATCTACAATATGTGGGATATCACTTGTGTACCATAATAGTATATACCATTGCCCAATTAGAATGTGCCACGTGGCACACCCTTTAAAAAATTATATCAAATAAAACATTTATAAAGTAACATTGATAGGTGACACACTCTAATTGACCAATGATATATATCATTGGTACCTCAATGGTACACAAGTCGAGTCCCAATACGTGCTACCATCTCCATTAAAAGAAAAGTTGTTATATTACTCCAATAATCCTAGTGCATCGAACAATTCATAGTAACAAGGGTTATATCTGTCATTTCACTAAAAAATCTCATCTGTGCCCTTTCTTCCCGTTTCTGAGAGGAAACAAATATGGGTGTGGACCCCACAAAAAGTGATCTTTCCTACCCTTTATATATGTGATCCAAACGACGGAAGCACACATCCCAAAAAACTTTCAGTCCTCTAGCCTCTCTTTCCCTCTCCTTTCATAGGTTCTAAACAGACCCTACACCAAATTGACTCTTACCAAACAAAAAGTGACACTCTTAACTTCACTTAGGGTCCGTTTGGTTCGAGAATTAGGAGGGGAGGGGAGGGGAGGGATTTTAACAGAGGAGAGGGAAGGGGAGATATTTTAATTAAAAACGTGTTTGGTTCATAAGGGAGGGGGAGGGATTTTAAAATTATTTTACTGTTTTACCCTTAAACTTAATTAAATAAAAGAAACTACTTGATTTTACAATTTCAGAGACCAATCAATGACAAACACACATCTAAGCTGCTTATTTTATCTCAAATTGGCTCATATATTTTCCACAACACGACATGAACCGGTGAATTAACATTCAAAAAAAAGGATCAACAAGCAATAATAAGTTGAATTAAAATAAGATAATAATAATAATAAGGTCGTTGACATCAACAAAGGAGTAGTAGAAGTGGTTTAGATGTAACAAATAAGAGTTATATAATATAATAATAAAAGTTGTTTAAAAAAAAATATAACAAAATAATAATAATAATTGTTATAAGAATAAGATAACTTAATAATAATAAATAATAATAAAAGTTGTTACAAGGTTAATATTGAGATTTGAAATTAATTTAAGGATAATTATGACAATGCGATCAAATTTTAAAAAATTTGCTCCCCTCCCCTTCCCTCCCCTCCCCTTCTAAAAATTTAACCAAACACTTCAAATTAAAAATCTTCCCTCCCCTCCCCTCCAAAACTTTCGAACCAAACGGACCCTTAACCTTTCCAAACGCAGCTAGGGTTTCATACCCCATTATCATCTACATCCCCACTGAAATCTTATTCTCAGAGCTTGAACACGAATTGTTCACTTATTCACTCAACTCGCGAATCTAATTCAATGTATACAAAACACCGCCATGAGATTGGGTTAACTACGTATGTCTCTCTGCATTTTCACTTTTTCATTATCAGATCCGAGATTTCAACTTCCATGAGCTTAATTTTTTTGTATGCAGCTTCATTGTATCGGTTGAAGATCTGATGATGATGCTATCATTCAGTATGCTTTTTGTTTATTCGACTGTGATTTCCTTGATTAAAACAGGTGATTTTATGTATTTTCTGTCTTTCTTTCATTTGATAAATTCTTATTTCATTTGAGTAACAACATAAACTAAACTTGCAATTATCTTTGGGAAACGCATGAAATCGGTGTTTCAGTTGATATCAGCCAAGGGAGCATGAATGCAGAGGCAGTCATCCGTGAAATGGTTGCCAATGATTTGCATTTCGACGAGGATGCATGATTGAAGCCAATTCGTTTCATGTTTTCTCACACACTCTAAGTGCTGAAGGTGTTAATTTAGGATTGTTATGAGATGCTGAGTTTCACTTTTCTTATTGTTACCAGTACCACTGTTGGAACCTCATTTTTGCTTAATTCTTGTAGGTTCTTCTAACTGTTGGAAAGTATGCGAAATAGCTCGTCACTGAACTTTGCCTCATGTTTAAAGAGGTGAAACTTTTTTTTAAGTCAGGAATTTTGTGAATGAATACTAAGTTGGGCTATAGATAAATTTACTGTGTAAAGTAAAACCCTATGACTCATGAGGTAGAAAAATAGGATCAAAAGAATAAATAATAAAGATTGCTTAATATAATAGACTTGTTTATGTTGCAATTTTTTTATTATCTCATTACAATAGGCTTAAAGAACTAACTATAACTTGTGAAGATTTGTATACATACTGATTACTGGATATCATTTCTATTGTGAAATTTGTAAGGCCATTCATGTAATTTTTTTCCATCAACAAGCAGCTTGCTATATTTTCATTATGTTCAAATTTTCAGGGAGTAGTAAAAATCGCAACTAAATAAAATAACTAATCTCACTGCAATTACATGAGAAAAATGTAAGACGACAATAACTTTTTGAATTTGTTAACCAGATTGTAATTTTCTCTATTCCCATGAAACGGGAAATATATTTACAAGTCAAAAACATGGTTGACAGTCTATATTCAAACTAAAGGGATAATAATCTTGGACACTCTATTTTCTCAAGGATTTTGTGATAACAATGTACCACTCTAGCTAAAGGGATAATATTGTACAATTTCAAGACCATTGATGTTGTATGAGACAAAACATCGGGAGGAAAATGTCAACACGAGAGTAAGCTTAGTGTAGCAGAGGTGAGAATGTTACACCGGATGTATGGTAAATACTAGATGAGACATGATTAAGAATGATAGTATTGGAGAAAGTCGGCGTAACACTTAGGAAAGGTGTTTGATTCTAGACTTTGGTGGTTTAGGAATGGTAGAACAGATCTGTAGATTCCACAGTAAGGAGAATTAAATCTATTTATAAATCTATTTAAATTGTATGTTCCTCCTAGGGGTGTGCAAAATATCCGGTTAATGGAGAAAACCACATCCAAATCCAAAACCATATCCAAATAACCGGATATTTGCAAACAAAATATTAACCGGTCTATTCTAAAATGGTCGGTCATCCAATTTTATAAATCCGGTTTTTTTATTGGATGTCCAAATCCACAATATATTTTTTTTGTCAAGAATCATATTTTTTTTTTACTAAACCATATCCGGTTGAATAGGAACCTCTCTCGTGATATAAATTAAATAGCAATGGAACCTTGCTAGACAGTACCATTAATTCAAAACCATGATTTTCACTCACATTCTCTCGTCGCATTTTTTATGTATCATTGCATGATAGTAACTCACACTAAGTAAGAAAATTTCTGATTCGCATGAATATGGTGCATCATTTCTCAATTGTTTAAATAATAATAACATATATAATATAAATCTTTTATTATATGATGACGAATTATTCATATCTGTTGTCCTTTATTTATCTGTGTTGTTCTTGACGCTGTTCATTTTATATGTTATATATATTTTTGGTTTATTATTGATTGAGTGCATAATTTATTTATGAAGAAGAAGGGTGTTTGCATGATAATTCAATTTGTTTGTTTTGATGATTCCTGGAAATGGAGCTTATTACCAAATGGATGGAAATAACCGGTTAATAAACCTATAAATAACTGATTTTTAATTTGGATTTTGAAAAAATCCGGATATTTTTATAAACCAAACCATATCCATTTATAAACCGGTTTTGTAAAAATAACCGGTTATATATCCGTAACCATATTCATAACCGGTTTATAATAAAATATGGTTATGGTTGTAAATCCAAATCCATATAAGTGGTTTATATATGGATATGGTTTGGTCGGTCAAAATATCCGACCATGCACACCCCTAGTTCCTCCTATGTGCTCTATAGTCCTTCTATTGGATCTCTGACCACAAACTCAGATTGTTCATCTTACTGTAATACTATGTGCATCTATATTGCAAATCTTTTCCAACCTTTCAGTTTTTCCAAAAAAGACAATACATTGAAGAAATATTTCATTATGCTTGGAAAAATATTAACTTCTATGCGTTTATCATTCTTTTCAACCGCCTGTATTCCTTGCATACTTTTTAAGCATGGACCTAAACCATTTCCACCCACTATTCTAATTTGGAACATGTATTGAAATTTGTTATCGCCGAACAAGTTCTAATCTCAAATCTGACGAGTTGCTGCTACCTGCTTGCTATTATCTGCTTAATCCTATTTATCTAATTTGGTTGATCAATGTGATCGATACTATTAGTGTTACTGAATGTAGTATTGTTATGCTTATGCATGTAACTGAACCTCGTATTATTTATGGTTTAGTTCATAGCTAAAATATATGTTACTTGATAATTCATGCTTGTACCCTATATATCTCAATATCTTAATCTTAATATATATAAAGTATAAAAGTAAGGTTGTCATGTGGCTATGGCTTTAAGCATTTTCACGCTTAAATTATGTGGACATTTTGTAATTAGAGTTCTGCTATTAAGAACAATTTTGTCTGTTAGGTCAACATGGTTTTAATATTTTCAGAGTCATCATTGTCAAATATAACATGTGCTCATAATTTTCAAGATTTCTTGGGGTGCCCTGCTCATTGAGAAAGCTCATAAAGAAAACAGCTAATTGAATTTTTTCAAAACCCAATGACCTTCTCACCCTTTCATTCTTGAGATCTCTTGGATTCCAGTTCCATTTCTCCACTTGCCTTCTCATCTTTTCTTCCCCATTTAATCCTCGTTTTGCGTCCATTAATTTTATTTGTTGTATGCAGGATCATTGTAACTGTTGAAGAGCTGATGTTATCATTGAAGATAATTTTTATTTATTCATATCTGTCAACTGTGATTTCCTTGATTAAACAGGTGAGTTTACAGATTTTCATCAAATTGTTTTGGTCTTTTACATATGGATATATGAGTCCCTAGTGGTTCCATCTATTTACAAGGTTTTCAATATTTCTTAACTATTGTTGATGATTTTTCCTGATACTTTGACATTTTTAATGAAACATAAATCTGATACAACACCATCTATTCAAAATCTTATTTCATTTGTTTCTACTCAATTTTCTGTCAAGCTCAACACAATTAAAAGTGATGATATAACTTGGAATTTCAATGCCTACTTACTATTCTATAGGAATCATTCATAAACCTTGTGTGGATACCCCACCACAAAATTCTAGAGTAGGAAGGAAGCATATACATTTATTGAATGTTACCAGATCTCGTTTTCATTCTAAATTGCCCAAATGTTTTTGGTCTTATGCATTAACGCATGTTACCTTTCTTAAAATCGTTGGTTTTTTGTCCTTTGCTCCTACTTTAGTTCAACAAAGAGACAAATGACGCAAAAGCTAGTAAATGTATTTTTTTAGGCTACAAAATTGGCACCAAAGGTTATGTTTTACTTGATCTTACTAGTCAATGTACTTTTATTTCTAGACGCCATTTTTTATGAACAAGGTTTTCCATATCAGAATTTACATCATGCTACTGATAAAAATTGCAATTATTCTGAAAATTGCAGTTTATGGATATCAACAATCTATTTCTGACCCTTCTCTGTAAATTAAAAGTAATACAGACTCATTCACTGCTTTGCTTATTTATGTAGATGACCTTATTTTAGCTGGAAATGATATTGAAGAAATCACATTAATCAAAAGCTTTCTTCGTAGCTGGTTCAAGATTGAAGATCTGGGATAATTGAAATAATTTGTTGGATTGGAGATTTCCATATCTCAAACTTACACAGGACTACTTGCTTCCAAATCAGCCTCCACGCCAATACAGAGGTGCACTAAAGTGTCTTAGGAATCAGGCACACTTCTGACAGATCATGAATCATACAGAAGACTAGTTGGTAAACTGATTTACCTAACCAACACAAGGTAAAATATTTCGTGTTCAGTGCAGCTGCTGGGCAAGCTTATGAGCAAGCCTGCTACCCTTCACTGTGAAGCCACAATAAGAGTCCTTATATACATCAAAAGTTCTATAGCATTAGGGCTATTCTTTCCTTCAAATTCCCACCTACAGCTGAAAGGGTTTTGTGATTTAGATTGCGCAACAAGCCCAGACAACAGAAAATCCATCCATGGGAGTGCAATTTCCAAATCATCATGAGACTAATACCGTGCCATGACATTCACAATCTGTGAATTGCAGTGACTCACTTATCTTCTCAATGACTTCAAAGTCCTTTTGTTCTATACTGTGAACTGACACCCAATCAGCTTGCCGCATGGCCAATTTAATGAAAGTCAAAGCACATTGAATTAGACTGCCACATTGTCCGAGAAAAGCTGCTACCAAACTTGTTCCATTTACTTCTTATTTCTTCTTCAATGCAGTTAGTAGATTGCCTCACCAAACCATTGGAGCCTCTCCCTTTCCATACTTGTGTAACCAAACTAGGACTAAAGAACATTTACTCTCCAGCTTAAGAGGGTCTAATAATGATGAATGTACTGTTATTCAGCCTCTTAGATATAATGTTCTGAATATAAGTTATACACACGTATTCACTCCTTATGTAATTCATTACTCATTTTTTACATCAAGGGAAAATTTGTATGTTCAGTAATTCTCTGCTTGTTATAGTTTGGTACTTAGGGTTGTCTAACTTTTTTATCTGATTATTTTTGCAATTATAGTAAATTTAATGTGCAAAGAAATGTAAAGTTCATGTAGATTCATTTATAAGTAAAAATAGCTAATAATACTTGGATTAACAAAAGTGATTCAATTAAGCTATTTAATTTTTTTTGGCGTGATAAAAAAATAATCTTACTTCCTAAACAATTTTTCATTTTGCAGAAACTTGTTTCATTAAAGAATATTTTAAAGATTATAGTATTGAATGTGTGAACAATTTTCTTTTTGGCTTTTTTTATTATATGGGAAAAGTTTTTTACATCAATGGAAAACTAATGATTTTTTATTTGATTTATCAAGACTCTAACTAAGATAGTGTTTTTACAACATTGTTTAGATAAGGTTATGTGAGCAACCTGATGAATTAAACAACTATTGCATATGAAAATGATTTAAACATTATTGTTTAGAAAATGTCATGTGAGAAACCTATGAATTGTGCCCAAGTATCATGTGTAAGTGTATATGAAGCATATATACGGACACGACATTGACATCGACATGTCGACACCGACATGTTAATTTCGATTATAATTAGAAAACATTATATAATTTAATGTAATCAAATTTGTCAGTGTTGTGTCGGACACCAGACACGCCTTCGATCAGAAGTGTCGGTGCTACAAAAATAAGTATTATCCTTTCATGAATATGAAAGACTATTTTCATAATACAACATATACCGATACCGAAAGACTATTTTCATAATAACAAAGAGAGAATGATGATAAATCAAAAACTTGTATTAATTGACTAACTTGAACTTGTAAGGCTAGTTTCAAACCGAAAACCACAAAGTTGAGGGGTGACATGCCAACCAAGTGATGTGTGTTAGATTCTAACTAACTCGCTTAAGTCAACTAACTAATTGAATTACACATTACTTCTCGACACACCTCCTTAATTCACTTTGGTTAGTGACTCCACTTTCTTTAAGCTCTTCAAAACTACCCTTACTCAATGGTTTAGTCCGTACATTTGCCATTTGAACCTTTGTCTTACAATGCACCATCTGCGGCTTCAAAATATGAATTTTTTAATGTAACATAATATGGTTTAACGTGGTCACACAAAATATGAATTTTTTTCTCAATGATATGTTTTCTTATTCAATGTAACATTTCATCCATGATGCTTGACAAACTGCCAAAGATGCACCCAAATATTCACATTTTGCATATATTTTTCCTTGCTTGTACGGAACATTATTAACGGTAGATAAAAGGAGATAAACTTTAGTGATTTTTTGTACCACACTTGTAATACAAGTGATGAATGGTAATTTTAGTGATTTTTTTTTCCTCATGACTTTGAATTTCATTCAATATTTTTAACTCTATATTTGGATCGGCGAGAATTGATACCGGAAGAGAAACCTAATGGGTTGTTGACGGTGGACGTTAAAGATTGTGTGAGGAACGTGTAAATGTTCTCATTTTTACATCTGAGAAAATCTGAGCCATTATTTAAATCTGATGGTATGTTTTTAATGGTTTACCGGTGAGGAACTTAATTGAGTCCTTACCCTAGAATCCATCCTTGGTATGAGAACAATAAGCACAAAGTGGCTTGAATATTTTTATTTTTTTTAGTACAAAGGATGGCCATATGCCCAATTTTTTTTTTAATCTTTCTTATTTAGGCTCTGTTTGGTAAAAATAAGTTATAAGCTAGTTGATAGCTGAAAAGCTAACTTATAGCTGATGACTGATAGCTGAAAAACTAGTTGTTTGAAATTAAAGTGTTTGGTAAAATTAACTTTTGAAATGAGTGATAAGTCTAAAATGACATAAAATTACATATATGATTTTTTTTTTTTATAAATTACATTTATAAATATCTTTAACTGATATCTTTTTTTTAAGGATTTTAACTGATATCTATGTAATTTATTTCAAAGTATTTTTTATCTT
>Ga0315913_1009299_pt1 | contig 11539 bp, 5 predicted proteins | sample MpolsnodulesMG_FD_207736 | JGI IMG/M metagenome (GOLD analysis project Ga0315913, IMG submission 207736) | Medicago polymorpha root nodule microbial communities from Los Angeles, California, United States - small nodules | ecosystem: Host-associated > Plants > Roots > Nodule | place: USA... | reverse complement strand
AGTAACAGTTTCAACAGGACAAACCTACGATCGTGCTTCAATTCAGACATGGCTTAAAGCAGGAAACACAACATGCCCCAAAACAGGGGAGAATATTAAAAACACAGAGTTAGTCCCAAACACAACATTGAAGAGACTTATCCAACAATTCTGCAATGATAATGGTATTTCATTCACAAGATTTTCAAACCGTAACCGTGACATAACGAGGACAATTTTACCCGGTAGTTCTGCAGCAGCACATGCTATGCAGTTTCTGTCATGGTTTCTAACACGAAGGCTCGTGTTTGGAACAGAACAACAGAAGAACAAAGCAGCTTACGAGATTCGTTTATTAACAAGGTCAACCATTTTCAACAGAGCTTGTTTGATTGAAGTTGGAACTGTGCCACCACTCTTGGAACTTTTAGCTACGGAGGATAAAACCACTCAAGAAAATGCAATCTCTGCTTTGTTGAAGCTTTCAAAGTATGCAACCGGGCCTGAACATATAATCGACCATAACGGTTTAAAGCCCGTTGTGTATGTGTTGAAAAATGGCCTTAGTCTTGAAGCTCGTCAAATTGCAGCTGCTATAATATTCTATCTTTGTTCAGTGAAAGAATACAGAAAATTAATAGGTGAAAATCAAGATGTGATTTATGGCTTAGTTGAATTGGCTAAAGAAGGAACAACCTGCGGGAAAAAGAATGCAGTGGTTGCGATTTTTGGACTTCTTTTGCTTCCTAGGAATCATCAACGTGTGCTTGAAGCAGGTGCTGTTCCCGCGCTTGTTTCTATTTTGAATACCTTGTGCAACAAGGAAGAGCTGGTTACTGAAACTTTGGCTGTTCTTGCGGCACTTGCTGAGAATTTTGATGGAGCTAATGCTGTTTTGGAAGCTTCTGTGTTGCCGTTGATTACTGGGCTGTTGCGATCTGCTCCTTCGCGTGCTGCAAAGGAACATTGTGTTTCGATATTGTTGTCTCTATGTGTTAATGGTGGTGTGGATGTTGCTGGTGTTCTTGCTAAGGATGTTACACTTATGCCTTTGCTCTATTCGCTTCTTACCGATGGTACTTCTCATGCTGCTAAGAAAGCGCGTTTTCTCATTAAAGTTCTGCAGGATTTCAATGAAACTGCAACTTCTGGATTGAAAGGTTCCGCAATTCTACGCCAATTGAATGTGTTAGAACTTAGAAATTAGAATCACTTCTTGTGAATATATATGTGTACTTTTTTTGTGTATATACTGTAACATATACCTTGGTTATTGCCACATTTGAGAATTTGTGGAATTAGCTCTCTGTATTTTTATCTCTAGTGAGCTAATTTTAATAAGTGAGCTTCAAATTATACACTGGAAGCTTATGATTATTTTGTATCTGGTATAGTTAAGAATTAAAGTGGTGTGAAATCAATGAATGAAGTCAGTTTAGATTACTTCAAATTCTCTTTTTGTTTTATTTTAATATTTTCCTAAATTAACAATGTTTGGTTCCTTTGGATGTGTTCAAGATGGTGTTGAGACTATTTAAAAATAGGATTTATACAAAAGCGAATTTATTTAAAAGAGGAGTGTTAAATTATGTTCCAATTCTATGTGGAAATGGTGTGGTATTGATTGAACAGCTAAGTATCGTATAGAATTCTAAGTTGGTTGGAAGTTTCTACTCATTAGGAAAACTCAATTGAGTTCTAGGAAAACTCAATTGAGTTCATTTGATAAAACTGTTTCATATATTGTAACAGTACTATCATGCATGTGTTATACTTGTGTACTAATCAAGTGTTTGGAGCTAATTAGCATGACTCACAAATTGGAGTCATATATTGTAAGTTAAGCCATACTTCATAGATTATTATAGCTCTCGGTGCAAAAAATTTTACTAATTTTGGTCATTTCTTTGCTGCTGCGGTTGGAATTTTAGTGTGCACTGATGTGGAAGTTTATTGGGGTTTATTGTTTGTCTTTCTTTTTGGTGGTTTTCTCTTTCAATTATAGTTGGAGAAATGTAGGATATTTGAGAGCTGTTGGTTGAGAGTTGTTGTGCAGGAGAAGAGTAGGGTAGGAGTCCAAGAGTTGTGGAGGAGAAGAGTAGGAGTCCAAGAGAATTGAGTGATATCTGCATAAGATGCCGTGTCTGATTTTGATACATCTTTTTTGGTTTAGCATGGGAATGGATCATCTCCGGTGACCGGAGGGTCCAGTGAAATCTCAACCATTGAATAATAATATAATTAAGAGAGATAGTATATTTAATGGTTTTGATTTTTGACCGGAGAAAACGGTAGATAATTAATTTCACAGGAGGGAATCTTCTCCTGTTGAGCATGATATGGGTACGAAATTTTCACCGCCGCTTAGCAGTAGTTAATTTCGTTGGGAAATATGTGAGAGTTAATAATTAAACTTTGAACATTGTGTTTAAGGAGCTCAAATCCCTTACTACTTGCATCAATTATACTTTTGTATTTGGCATTGTATATGTTTAATAAATGTCATTTTTTGGTATGCCTAACTAAGTCGTTGTTTATTTTAAAATATTTTATAAGAATTTTTTTTGGTAACTAATTTCGTTGGGAAACATGTGAGAGTCAATAATCAAACTCTGAACCCTATGTTTAAAGAGCTCAAATCCCTTACTATTTGGATCAATTATACTTTTGTATTTGGCATTGTATATGTTTAACAAAAGTCATTTTTTGGTATGCCTAACTAAGTCGTTGATTATTTTAAAATATTTTATAAGAATTTTTTTTGGTAATTATACAATGAAGGTTAAACTAATTTTTATTTTTCAAATGTTTATAATGTATATACTTCTTCCGTTCCTAATTATAAGCAAATTTGATTTTTTAAGTTCATTCAATTAATGATGTACTATGTGGTTCATAATATGGATCATATACATCATTAATTGAATGAATCTAAAAAGTCAAATTTTCTTATAATTAGGAACGAAAGGAGTAGAACTTATCGAAAATTTTGATTATTATTTTTATAAATAAGATAAATTTAAATTGTATTGTTTTACGAGGTAGAGTGAGGAATGATTCCCTTGCTTCTTGTCCCAACCCTTTAATATACCCCTCATCCTCGTTATACACCACCGGTGGATTTTCTCCGCCTTCTTTCATTTTAGTATAGAACGTAATTTTGTTGTTGTTGGAAATTATATATGTCATCTGGTTAATATTATAGGAAAAATTCACATTTTACATTCATTTAATAAATCATGTAAGTGGTCTATAATAAAGACCACATACATCATTAACTGAATAAATCTTCAATGTAAATTTTTGCTTATAATAGTGATCGAATGGTGTATTAGTTTTAAGATGAGTTTCAATTTACTTGAAATTTTTGAAGATTAATAGGAATAAAAGTAATATGATATCTTATTTTGTTTTAACTATCGTCCCTAATTATAAGAACTTTTTGAATTTTTTTTTTTTTCTTTTCATAAAACTCATTTGGTATTTTCAATTACATTAATTATGTTTTTACCAACATACTCTTATTTATTTTGCATCTTTTTCTTCAATCAACACTAAATACTATGTTGAAAACATAAACTAACTATCTCTCTTACGGATAAAATTGTTAAAACAGTAGTAATTACTCCCTCCGGTTTTGAATATAAGCAACAAAACAAAAAATATTGATGGTCTTGAATATAAGCAAATGTCAACAACTTCTATCATATTTAATGTTACTATTCCTAAATTACCCTTTAATTAATGTGATTTTATTTTTCTTTTCTTTTTATTGAACAAGTTCCCATGAAGGGTAATTTAGAAATTGCAATTGTATTTTTTATAACTTTGACAACTTTTAAAACAACTCACACTCTCTCTCAAACTCACATGTTTTTTTATTCTCTCTTTTTTTTTTTCTCTCTGTATTGTTTTTGTCCAATAAAACTAGAGAAAAAGTGATTGTCACAAAGGTTCTACAACCACTTTTTAACAACTTTTGAAGCAACCCTCTCTCATACTCCCATGTTTTTTTTATTCTCTCTGTTTTTATTTCTCTCTATTGATTTTGTCTAATAAGAATAGAGAAAAAGTGGTTGTCACAGAGATCGTATAAAATTGGTTGTACAAATATCACTCCTCTTTTCTTAAAGGGTGTGATTTTTTGTGTTGCTTATATTCAAGAGGAGTATATACAAATTTAGTACCATTACCAAGGTTTTTAATTCTCGGTGATTTTGGCAAAAGAATTTTTTATATAGGTACGGATGTAGTGTATTTTATTTTACAACAGGTGGTAATTAATATAATAATGAAATTGATTATCTCTTTAAGATAGTCAAAGTAAGTATTCTATAATTGTAGAATGAATATCAATTAGACTCAAAGTAAGGATTTATACTTGTGTATGTTAGTGTGCGCTCATGCACGATCGCATGTGTGACTTGTAAAAATAAATAAGGTAGCATATTCATATTTTACACACACTCAATCTTAGGGACGATCTTAACTTTAGAGGTCTATTATGTTCTTGCTAGCATGTAAAGTTAACACAAATAGTAGAAAATAAAAAGAAAAAACATTTTCACAAAGTAACAAGGGCTTAGCTAGGATTTTAAAATCATCTTCTATTGTTCCTCTCTATTTTATAAGTTGAAATGATACATATAACCATATATAGCAACATTTATCCTCGTGAGCTTAACTCAGTTAGTAAGGACAATGCATAATATAATACATGCAAGACCTGGGGTTCGAACCCTTGCCACAACAAAAAAAAAGTCATAATCTTTCACTTATTTTATATTTAATTATAATTGAGTACATCAATTATATTGTAACCAAAAAAAAATACATCAATTTTTATTAAAAAATAAATAAATACATCAATCAAAGCCACCCCGAATAATACCCCGTGTGCAAGACCGTTGAAATAAAAAAAAATGATATAAAATAAATAAGAATACTTGGTAGATTCTTATTCAGATACATTGCCAACGTAAAATAATGAACGGCTATAGTTAACATCATACGAGAAAAAATGTATATGAATCCACACAACCAACACATTGTGGCTTTAATCTAATCCCTACACTTATGTTTTATTGCTCCTCGAGCCATCACACCAAAACCATTGGTGACCATGAAACACAATGCTGTATTGAAACTAAATTCTACAAATTTGTCAATATTCTTTTGAAAAGTTTTTGCGTCAGGTTTGAATGTTGGCACTGCCGCTATCGTGGCTATAAACACAACCATTACATTGTACCCGACAGACATTTGAATTAAAAGTTTAACATTTTTTAAATGTCATTGATCGTCAGCCATATCTCTGCACAAAGTGATGGATCCAAGAATTTCAAAAAGTAGGGTCAAAAATTATAAATACTTTTGAAACAATACTTAAAGGAAAGAAAAGCAAATGTTCTAGCTATGCTCCAAAATCATAAATTGTACACCAAAATTTAAAAATAAAACAAATATTACATCTTTATGAAACATATTTTTATTTAAGGATCTTTTATGAAACATCTTATAGTCCAATGACACGGAAAATAAATATTCTAGCTAATATTATATGAAACATCTTTTCGGACTTTTTAATTGGACTAACTACAAAGCAATGGTTCTTCTCTTTCTTTTGGTATACTCGATTCACAGACAAAAGATGTATCATGCATATAATATTTCATATAAAAGAAAATGTTCTAGCTATGCATCTTTTATATTATGCATCATTGGTCTATAATCATAAATGCATCCATAATGTTCTAGCTATGCGGCCAAAATCAGACATTGTACACCAAAATTTCAAACAACGAATCCTCCATCATTTGGCCCCTTATCTTATGTTGATCTCTTTCCACTTTACTTGGTTCATTGAGCATTAACACATTCCAATCACAACTTTATTTAGGCACCAAAATTTTAACTTAGTATGTGTGTGTAAGCGCGCGTGCGTGCGTGTCTGTATGTTATTTGCTTATACAAAAAATATAGCACCGACTTCACACTTCGTGAACGACATTCAAAATTTCAGGGACGACTTTGCACTAGTCTGAAAGATTACACCATCGTTCACAACCAAATGTAAAAAAACACATGTCTTGTTGAAACTTTTATTCATGAATTTAAAGACAAACTGAATATGAGAAATTAATTTGAATCCTAAATATGATTTTATCTATTTTGACCCTAAGTTCGCCAGAGACCATAACTCCAACCTCGACAATTATCTGAAATATTTCTACAGAGAAACCCCAAAAATTATCTTCTTGGAAAAATGGCTCTTCTCATGGACAAGACTCTTCTAAAGTGAATAATTCATTTTAGAGAGTAAAATGAGTAAATATCATATGTAAATAAATAAATTAATGATTGATATTATATGCACATGCATAACACATTATGTTTGTCTAGTGATATTTTCACAAAGTAACAAGAGTCTAGCTAGGGTTTTAAAATCATCTTATATCGTTCCTCTCTATTTTATAAGTTGAAATGATACATATAACCATATATAACAACATTTGTCCTCGTGAGCTTAACTTCATTGGCAAAGACAGTGTATAAAATAATATATGCAAGGTTTGGGGTTCGAACCCCGGCCACCACAAAAAAAAAGTCGTAATATTTCACTTATTTTATATTAATTATAATTGAGTACATTAATTTTATTGTAACAAAAAAAAATACATCAATTTTTATTAAAAAAATAAATAAATACATCAATCAAAGCCACCCCAAATAATACCCCGTGTGCAAGACCGTTGAAATAAAAAAAAATGATAGAAAATAAATAAGAACACTAGGTAGAATTCTTATTCGGTGCATCAAACATGAGATTTAAGCAAGATATAATGTATCATATCCTGTCTCCCTATCATGACCATCAAATGGACCCTTAGAACCCTCAAAGTTGGTTTCGTTGTGCATATTTGGAGTTATGCATGTTTTGTTAAATCATGTTGTTTAAGTGACAATTTGACATCACAAAGTGTAGGGTCAGCTAGAATAGAGATGTTTTGATTTAGTGTCTTGGTTCTTGTTGAAGTGCTTGCGGACCATCAACGACAACATGGGGGTGTTTGGAGTGGAGATGGAGGTCGTGCGTTTAGGATATATGTGTGTTGCTGCAGAGTTTTTGACTTTTTCTAATGCTACAAGAAGAATAAAGGGGACAAAGGTTACCAATTGTTGTGGGATCGATGTTAAAATCTTAATTATATTTGGGTAAAGAGTTTAAATATTAAAAAACTGTGCAAACAAGTTAACATAGGTCAAGATTCAAGAGTGCATTTGTCCTTGTTAGACGTAGTCTTCTTCCATAAGTAGGAAAGTGCAACCGATTTTGGTTATTTCTTAAATGTTAGATTAACTTTTTTGTTCATACAAGGGTTAGCTCAAAGGTCAAGATCTAAATACTTGCATCTTGATTACATTTGGTGTTAAGATTTTTCTTCTACTGAATGCGTCGAACTAGAATGCATCTTTAGTCTTAGTAAAGAGTTGATAGATCTACCGTGAGTTAATTTTGCGAATTTTGTTTAAATTCTGAGTGCAATATGAAAATAGAAAGCTATCCTTTTTTTGTGATAAATTAATGATGTATTTGTTGAACGATTTAGGTTTTAGACTCAACTAATATGAAAGATTATTATCCTATCGAGTACTGAAATGATAATTGTAAGTGTTCAACCCCACACACTAAAGAAGAAAAAAACCACAAGTAAACACGATCAAGTAGTGAATATATTGTCTCGCGTAGATAGCTCGGTTGTTGTGTTAAGGGATGTTAGGGTTTGATCTTTAGAAACTTACATTTTTCCCTCTTATCTAACACTTTACTAACATGTTTTGATCCTCGCTGAAGTGACGGAAAACGGAAGCAAGGATTAGCAAGCGTTAAACTTAGATTGAAAAGAAATAAGTTTGCAAGCGACAAATTTGTGAAAATAGGGTTTCAGAATCCACAAAATTGAAAAAACTCTCTAAAACATTATTGAATGAATAAAAATTGCCTCTTAGAATTAAGACATATGGATCAAAAGTGGAAATAAGTTCTATTTATAGAAGGCATATTTAACTCTCCCTTTTTTTATTAGTATTTTTTTTTCGAGGGGACTTTTTTATTAGTATTGATCTTCGACTTATGGTAATAGTAATAGCACTTGACTTTCTTTTTTTCTTGTCTAAATCATAAAATTTCAACAAAAAGTATAACAATCGTTGAAAACAGTGGTGTTAGTTAGATGGTTAGCACTTGACTTGTGGTAATAGATAAATCAATCATTGAAAACACTCAAAATGATTAAGGACCAGTGGTATTAGTTAGATTGTTACTATGTTAGACAGTGAATTCCGAAGAAAAAGAAGTTTGTTATGGCTAGAATGCAGGTTCGCCAGTCAGCACTTCACACTTGTTGCGGTCAAGAACTAAAACATCACCCAAACTTAGATAAGTGTCCAAATACCTATTTATGGCATATTGCTTAAGTATACATATAAAAAAATTATTTAGCTTCCCTCAAAAAAATTAAAAAAATTTAGCTATCAATTTTCATTTGCATTCTTCATTTGTTTTTTTTTTTTTGGAGAAACATTCTTCATTTGTTTATATCTTCTTTCTTCAGCTTCTTCTTTGAATTTTGCAGCCATGGTTGACACTTCTTTAATAAGAACCATTATTGGAATAATCGGTTAGTGCAGAAAAACCTCTGGCTTATTTCCCCTGTTTATTCCTTCTTTCTTCTTCTATCAAATTGTTAAACTTATACAACCCTAAGAAGTATCGGCACCAACTCGCAGACATGATAATAATTTAAAAAAATAGAAGTGATACAATATAAATGTATGTGTTGGTGTTGTGTCAACGTCAACACCAATGTGCCCAATGTTAAACATCAAACATGCTTTAAATTTGAAATATTGGTGCTACATAAACATAACACCACATTCTTTCTCAATATTTTTATTTGGTCATTTTGATCTAAACAGAATTATCAACCTAGTGTGACATGAGTGATAAATATTTGAAATACTTCAATCTTGACTTATATGTGGAGAGAGAGTTTGCAACTGCATGCAGGGATAATCTAATTTGACATCAAGATTGTAGGGAAAAACTGAAAGAATTTATTTAATACACGCTTTAAAATATCACCATACAATTTTATTTTTGCTAATCTATTGAATGTTATTTTATTTGCAGGAAATGTCATTTCTTTTTGTTTATTCATGTCACCGTTGTAAATTTCTCTCCCTCATACTCTTTATTCTTGTAACTAATTTAAGGATTTTAGCACTGTAATTAATGACAAATATGTATTTCTAATTTATACGCAGGCCTACATTTATAAAAATATGTAAGGCAAAATCAGTGCAAGATTTCAAACCAGATCCGTATGTGATAACTATACTCAGTTGTGCAATGTGGTCATTCTATGGAATGCCCTTCATTAGTAAAAGTAACACTCTTGTCCTCACAATTAATAGCTTTGGCTTCTTCATTGAGATTATCTACACTTCCATCTTCATCGTATACTCAAATGGGAGTAAGCGTGTGAGAAACATCTCAAACTTATTAATTAGTTATAGTCTATTTTTCTTTTCAATGTTTTAAAAATCGAATTGAAGGTCAAACCATGAACATTGTCTACGATATGTTCAGTTACTTAAATGGTTAGATTGTTTAATTTTGGTTTGAGCGATTTAAACCAATTGAACCATGATCCGGTTTGATGTCAAGTTCAATTTTTAAAACATTAGTTTTTTCACTTAACAATTGATCAATATTACTGATTTTATAATTTTTGTTCTAATTGGTTGGTGGATTGGGTGAATTTTAATCAATTTCAGAAGAAGATCTTGTTGGCCCTTCTAGCTGAAGTTGCATTCCTTGTCTTAGTGGTATTTCTTGTCATGTATTTTGTTACCAGCCTTAAAGACAGAAGGTTCATTGTTGGAATTATATGCATAATCTTTAACATCCTTATGTACTTTTCACCCTTGACTGTCATGGTACGTGTGATTATTCAGTTTCTTAATTAACTAGTTTCCTACCAAATTTGTGTTTTTGGTTTGCATAATAGCAATTACTTTTGTCTGTTTTATTTTGTTAATTTGCTTTTTTTTTTTTTAAATTTTCACACCTAAAAAAAAGAGCAGCGTCAAGTAATTAGATCGAAGAGTGTGAAGTACATGCCACTCTTACTCTCACTCGCCAACTTTGCCAATGGGCTCATTTGGACGACTTATGCACTTCTTAGATGGGACCCATTCGTAGCGGTAATAATCTATCTATCATTAGTCATTATTATTGTTAAATTTTTGTTCTAAGGATCTATATATTCTATTTAACTTTACATTTTATTTGAGCTGGTTAGTCCCTTGGTTAAGCTTTGAAATTAATCAAATGATGCCTTCTGAAAAATTGTTAAAAGTTGTTATCACAGTTTCACGTAAAACTATTATGACATAAGAAAAATTATTTTTGATGATTAATAAAACCAATGCTGATAAATTTGATGTGAAAAGTAAATAATTTGAGGTTTGTAGTTTATGATTGCTGATATAATGTTTGAATGCATAGATTCCCAATGGCTTCGGAGCACTTTCTGGATTGGTTCAGCTCATCCTTTATGCCGTTTACTACCGAACAACAAGGTGGGACGATGATGCTCCACCTAGTAGTGTCAACAATGTATGACTACAGCTTGGATTGACAGAAAGAAAGAACAAGTTCAAAGGAAAAAGTCGTTCTTTTAGTACATACCAAGGTCTCTTGGAATTTTTTCTTTTTCTCATTTTTTTTGAAAGGAATAACTTGTTTTCATACTGTTAAGTCATAGCACTGATCTCTTGTAGAATAGAATAAGTTGAGATCATTACAGCGATTGTTGTGGACCTAAATGATGTACATGTTTATCTGAGTTTGCCTAGATTTATTAGAAAAGTGTATCATAATCATCAGATGACAAAAATAAATATACATATCATGATTCACAGTTCAATGCTTCATTGAAAAAACAGAAGGTTCATAATTTTTTATTTTAAAACTCGGTATCCGGCCAAAGAATCGACTAATTTGAGGATCAAGGATCAAACATTTGATCACATGCTTTAAAGACTTGATTATCCGACAACCAAACCGCATTATTATACGACTCTATATGGTTTGACTTCATTATTACATTGCCATTAAACAGGAACAATGAAACATTGATATTGACCTCATTTTCTCCCCATTCTATATTGCCATACCAGTCAAACACCATTACCCTTTTGAATACTACTGGGATTAAGTTTGGATAATGAAAGCAAGGAGAGATTAGAACACCAAGCCAATGGGTCCAATTTAATCACATCAAATATGATTGCAAGTTTGCAACAGTATAATATATAGTATAATGAAGATCCAGCTGGGAGGCAACATTGGCTGAAATTAATACCCATACCCACAAAACTCAAACCAGGGTGGAGAAAAAAAGGCAAGAGTAAAAGAAAATCAGAGGCACCAATTCCCTCAACCTATACCTGCTACTGTGTATCTCTCTCATCTCATTACAGTATCCAATTT
>Ga0315913_1009297_pt1 | contig 11540 bp, 9 predicted proteins | sample MpolsnodulesMG_FD_207736 | JGI IMG/M metagenome (GOLD analysis project Ga0315913, IMG submission 207736) | Medicago polymorpha root nodule microbial communities from Los Angeles, California, United States - small nodules | ecosystem: Host-associated > Plants > Roots > Nodule | place: USA... | reverse complement strand
AAACAAACAACCATTGTCATCTTCCTTCCTTCCTTCCATGGCGGCTGGTCCAACAACAACCACCACCACCACCGATCGACCTACCGTTGTAGGTCCCACAACCACTCCTCTTCAACCACCACCACCAATGCTCGTCTCTGACTCCTACGCCAAAGATGCAATCCTCGCTTGGTTTCACGGCGAGTTCGCCGCTGCCAACGCTATCATCGATGCTCTCTGTTCTCATCTCTCTCACCTCTCCTCCGCCGCTGATTACAGCAATGTTTTCGCCGCTATCCATCGTCGGAGACTCCATTGGATCCAAATCCTTCAGATGCAGAAGTATCACTCCATTGCTGATGTCGCTCTTCAGCTTAAAATAGTAGCTGACAAGAAAAATACCGTTGAGGAGGTTATTCAAAACGACATCGTTGTGATGGAAGAGGAGGAACAGAAAACAGAGGAGAAAGTCATCGACGGTGGTGGTGATGAACACGAGGAGTATGATTCCCCTGAGAGTGAGATTACTGATTCAGGTAAATTATATATTATTCTTCTTCTTATAAATTCATTTTTTTCTGACAACTATATTATAAATTTTCCATTTTTACATTCAGAGCTGAATTTCTCTGTTCTTTCTTCAATTTTTTTGCAAATTGTTCATGGATTTATCAATATTTTTCTACAATTTGTTTCTTTTTCGGTTGGAAGAAACATTTGGAATTGGAAGAGTTTTTTTTTTGCTTTGTTTATTTACGAGAAAGAATAAAGTATTCTTTTGTGGAGTCTTTTTTTACACAAAGTATTATTATTAATACTTTTTTTTACCTTTTCATAGAAATAAAGAACAGTTTTTTTAATTCTTTAATTTTTGTGGTTCAAGTTTTGGAAAGAGACATTTTTGTATCTCCAACAATCAAATTTGGTTTTGGAATTTGTTTTTGTTTCATATTTCCAACATTTGAAGTCAAAACTTCTGTTACTCAATAACAGACTTTACTTGTTTAACATTTTGACCAATATGAATGATGTTGATGAGTGTTCAATTTCATGATTTCATCAGTCATGGGTAAACCGTGTGTTAATTTTGTTTGCTTGTAAAACAAGATTACAAGTTCTTGTTTTAATAATTGTGTAATTAAAGTAAGATTTTTTTGGGGATACTAATAGAGATGGTAATAAAGTAAAGTAAAGTACTGTTTTTTCTAAGCGGGGTTTACCGTTTTGAGAACAAAGAGGCATATTAAGAAAGAAAAGGAGAGAAAAGGGTTGGTGTGTGTGGGTTACATGGGGGGTTAGTTTGGGGATTTTGAGGTATGACCAGACAAATGGAGCACTATGTTAAGGTTGAAGTTTTTTTTGGATCTAGAAACTAGAAAGTGTGTGCAGAGTTATTTTTGTTTCAGCCATCGGGACCACCATACATGATGTGTTGGTGACCTCACTTGTTTGTGGGTCGGGTTGGTGGGTCAAATTTTGGGTGAAGAATATGCTAACAGACATTATAACTCATATAGTAGTATATGCTTGATGTTGATGTAGTAAAGTTATTTGCAAAATTATTTTTTTTTTGAAGAAGTTAAACTAACCCCCTCAAATTGGCACTAAAGAGAATCGAACTTGAGACCTTGAGGAGAAGCACACTCCCAGGTCCCAAGCCAATACCACTAGGTCAACCTAAGTGGGTTGCAAAATTATTAAAATAATTCAAAGATAAAAAAAAAAAAAAACATCAAATGCTAGAACTTTATGATCAAACTGGTAGCAGCCTCTAAATCTGCTAAAACAAACAAGAAATGGGAGGAAAAAGGCATGTAGGGTCAGTTGGATGCATTAACTCTGAAAACAGACATGTAACTAATGTTAGTGCTTGGGCACACATTAGTGGTGGACACCACTTTTTAGGAAAAGGACAAGTATTTCCTAACAATCACCTCTTCAAACATGTTACACTATAAAATTTCAGTTAAAATACTCATTTAATGTTAGTTCCATAATGTTATAATTAAGCATTAATCATTGGCTAAATCATATAATAACAAAAAGATTAGCTATTTTGGGGGATCGTGGCACATGCTGTGTACTGTGTGGTGTGTGTATTACTAAAAGAGGGTATTAGAAGTTGAGGGTTATAAAATTTGCATGGCTTTTATGTGCAGGATCACAAGAAAATCAAGCTAATTCGATGAACATTAATATATGTTCCAATCATGAAGAGTGTGAAGGACGTGCTTCACAGTTTAAGTTGACAAAAGGTTTTACAGCAAAAGAGTCAGTGAAGGGGCATATGGCAAGTTCTTTCTTTATTTCGAAAATTTAAAATACATTATTCATTTTCTCCTAATTAATTTATGCATTAACAAGCAGGTTATTACTGCAGTACTTCTGAATAACAGCTGATTGTAATTTTCAGGTGAATGTTGTGAAAGGATTGAAGTTATATGAAGACGTTTTCACTGATTCAGAAATGTGCAAGCTGTCAGATTTTGTGGATGAGATCCATACTGCTGGTCAGAATGGGGAGCTGTCTGGTAAACCACTGTTGTACTTTGTGTGTGTTTGGATATTCTCATTTTAGACAAATAGCAAGACCATCTATGGCAGCTCCAAATTATCCGTGCCGTTATATAATGAATCGAATATTTCTTAAACTGCTACTTCTCTTGCATACTTGTAGGTGAAACTTTTATATTATTCAACAAACAGATGAAAGGTAACAAGAGAGAGCTCATTCAGCTTGGTGTTCCAATATTTGGACAGATAAAGGAGGACACAAAAAGTAAGAAGAATTTATTGAAAGAAATTTGGATTTATCAATTAGTTTTACTTTATCTTAATTAACATATTAAGTACAATCTCATTCTTATGATCTCAAATATTGCATAAATGATGATTCTAAACTAGAGATATGCTCTGTAATTCTGTTGTTCATTTTGGATTTTTGTTTTCAGGTAATATAGAGCCAATTCCGGCACTTCTGCAACGTGTCATTGATCATTTTATTCAATGGCATTTACTTCCAGAGTACAAAAGACCAAATGGTTGTATCATCAACTTTTTTGAAGAGGTAAATTTTGCACCATTTCTCTCATACACCTCCTCTTTAAGTTATTCTACCTTGTAATAGTCATATTGGTACTGTGATCATTTGAAGTGTGCAATGAAATAACCATTTAAAAATATTGTTATATTTTTTAGGGGGAGTTTTCTCAGCCATTCCTGAAACCACCACATTTGGATCAACCTGTGACCACTCTTCTTCTATCTGAATCAACCATGGCATTTGGGCGTATTCTTATGAGTGAGAACGATGGAAACTACAAGGGACCACTTATGCTGTCATTGAAGAAGGGGTACATATCAAAGAACTTATTCTCTTTGCAGTCCTAATCTTCCATTTATTAATTAGGATTCTAGCACAGTGCTGGAATCAATGGAAGAAGTACCTTCAACATATATAGGACAGATGTAAGTGAATAATATGAAGTGCTAGCATTTTAGAGGATGCAATTATGTGCTCGTATACTATGCATATTATTGGGTTAGATAATTCTTTGGTGTGCTCGTATACCATGCATATTATTGGGTTAGATATTTCTTTGGTACTTCTGTTTTGTTTTTCAATATCAGACAAACTTGGAGGCACTCAAGCCAGAGACAAAAACTGATTGTATCTCAAAAATATCAATTGCTAGATTGTAGTTGAAAATAGCACCTAGTTTAATTATCAATAGCCTTGTTAATGTTCTCAGCTCAAGCATCAAGTTAATCATTGCTGAATGTATAGTTACCTGCTGAGATATTTTTTTGAATATCTTGTGCAAGGAAATTGAGACAATCATTGTACAGTACTAACTGATAAATAACCACTTGATTTTACAGGTCTCTTCTAGTGATGAGAGGAAACAGTGCTGACATGGCAAGGCATGTCATGTGTCCATCTCCTAACAGAAGGGCAAGCATCACCTTCTTCAGAGTGAGGCCAGACTCCAATCAATGTCAATCACCAACTCCTACCATGACAAGCGCAGTCACTATGTGGCAACCTGCCATTGCTAACCCATATGCTTTGCCAAACGGAGCTATAAGTTGCGGCTATGATGGTATGGACATGATGATGCCCAAATGGGGAATGCTTCCCAGCCCGATGATGATGCTGACACCAATGCGTCCTATGGCAGTGAATCCCCGCAAACTGGCTGGTGGTGGTACTGGAGTCTTCTTGCCTTGGAATGTTCCATCCAGAAAGCCCGCAAAGCATCTTCCACCACGTGCACAAAAAGGAAGGCTTCTAGCATTGCCTTCTCCTGTTGAGCCACGCATTGGAGAGTCCACTTCTGAACCTAGCATTTGTGTTGAAGGATAAGAACAAATTTGGTTCTCAAGCAGCCTTGGGTTCAAAGACTTGTGAAACATGATAGGTGGCTGGCTTTCAAGCCCCGGTTATTTGCTCTACAGGAGCATTTCATTTTGTTGTACAAACAGGGTCCACCCCAGTGCTGCTACATGAGTTTGGTTCATTCTTTTTTCTCTTTCTTTTTTCACACTCTTTCTTTTACTCTTTTTTTTTTCTTTCTCCCTTTTGGATAGAGTAGAATCTAGTGGAGTTCACAACGGTTTTTATGTTTGCCAGTCACAGTAAGAGCTTTAGTAGAATAGTCAAGCTTTCAAAATTGAAGAGTGTGAATTATCTCTGATATATCAGTTTGTAAGAATGATATTTTAAGTTAACCATCTTCTTAGACGAATCAAATCGTCACCGGGATGTGTATTATTTATTTATGCTTCTCTATTCCATATGATGTTATATCTCAAGTTCAGTCTTCGTTGTGGATTGTTTTAACTGCTTTTTAGACTTGTATGGACAATTAGCCATATCTGAATCACAATTACATGTATGTTCAATCTTTGAAGGAGGTATTCTTGCAAGTATTTCCGGTGGATTTTTCCCCTCTGCAGTCTGCATTACCAACACCATGCTTCGTGTTTAATGTCATTTTCTTGCTTAGAATTATTGCATCCATTTCTGAGTTTGTATTCATGTGTGTCTATGTGAACAACATGCTTTAAATAGATGAATCAACATCCAAAATCTGAAAGTGGAAACAGATTCTTAACATTCAGTTGCCTAATTTTATCATGCATCTCATCCTCTTAACAGTTGAAGGTTATACTATGAGAGACTTGTATATTTGACATTTTCAGTTTTGATTTCAGCTACTTCATTCTAGGAAGAACTACAGAAAACCCGATCGTTCATTTTGTTTTAATTCGAATATTGTTTATCTTGCTTTCTGAAAATTGAACATAACTCAGTTTTTAAAGAGTATATTTTGCATATAACACGATAACTTAGTATGCAGCCCCACTATAACACGAATAATGAAATAGTAGACACCTACCTATCTCAAAGTCAAGATCTCAAACCTGCCACAGCTACAAGGCCTGTAATAATCCATATTTTTTCTTATGTCATCTGCAATGAGCCAAAAAGACCAATGCAGTGTAGCTTTGAATCATTACATCTTATAATATATTTAAGTCGAGACAATTTTTTGCAGAGTAAGCTTTGAAATCACTTAATTCAGGCTTCATTGTAGCTGGTTGAAGAACTTGTAGGTTAGAAGATACGACACACCATAAAATGGATAAAATTCAAATCTCAAAAAACTGTCATGACTGACTCGGAAGTCAGAACTCTGCCACCAATTGAGACATTTCAGCAACCACATATATTGTTATTGCGCATTTTAGGCACCTAGTAGACAAATTGAACTACACAAGGCATATATTGTTTTGAAAGTAAAGATGCCACCAGTATAAGGTTATTCAATATCTCAATTACAACAGACTCAAAAAAAATTCTTGTAAAAAAAAAAAAACAGACTCAAATTTTTCTTGTTATGAGTATATGAAATGCTTTATAAATTTTCTTAGCAAATCTAGCATTCAGTTTTCGCTAGAAATTTATTAAGATAACATTGTTGACACACATCTCCGTAGACACTTCTGACAGGGAACTGAGTTTGCCAATATCTTCCAATGTCGCGGCTATGCAATTTAGACAAGTTTCATTTCAAACATAGGCAACTCAAACATAATCAATATTCAATGTCCATTTACAGACCATAAACCCTACACTGCTAAACCTCGGAAGAAGCAATATAAGATTTGCCTTTGGACATTGAATCATTGAAGGGTAGAGAAAGCAGGTTGTTTAGATCCTTCTAAGATGAACTTCCATTTACATAGCTTGTATAATAAAGTTCATATGGAGAGTCAACCAAGGAAACTATAAATATAATATGGGGACTGTTGGAGAATGAATCAATCTATTCTCATGCTTAATATTAAAAGACGATACGATTACACAAAGGCGTATTATGTTGGAGTCATTGGAGTTGGAGTAAGACTTTCAATTCCACAACTAATGTATAAATGAAATAAGAAAAGATATCAGTCATATTACTATAGAAACAATTGCTTTTGATGCATTATGAGTATAGAAATGAGATCACAAATTCACAATATTACTTCTATCATAATTCAACAAAATACAAAAAAGAACAGAGACAAATTTCTTTTTGTTAAAAATGGCACACATATACTATTTCTTTTGAGGAATCAAAACAGAATGGATCAAATATATCAAGCCTTAGCAGGCTCATCGTCATCATCTTCGATATCCCAACTCAAGTCTTCATCTTCCTCTGCAGTACTAAGGCGCTTCAACAAATCAACTTTACTGGTGCTATCACTCTGACTCTGAGATTGAGTTTCCTTCTTTTCATCAATACCACTAAGATCCTCAATATCATCCCACCCAAGATCCTCTTCCTCCTCATTTTCCATGTGCTTACTTTCAACCACCGATGACTCATTCTTACTAGAAGGTTTTTCATCACCATCCTTCCTTTCCATCACTTTCTCATCAGACTCACCGGCAGAAACTTCCTTGTTCGCGGCATCATCCACTACCGACTTCGATGCTTTATCAACACCACCATCATCATCCTTGTTCTCAACAACTCGTGATTCTTCAACAGACTTAACCTTCTCATCACCTACTTCATTGCTTTGCATTACACTCTTTTGCTTTTCTACTTTCAACTCCTCCTCCCTCGAATGCTGCCCCTCTTCCACACTCGGATTCTTCTCATCACTAGCACCAGAGCCAGAAGCACCGATTTTCAAATCAGTATCAACCTTTTCCCCCAAATGTTCACCACCAATTTCCTTGTTGATCACAATCTCTGGTTTAACTTTAACTTCACCTTCATTCTCCTCCTCCTCCACATCATCATCATCATCTTCAACATCCCAACTCAAATCCTCTTCTTCCCTGGAAATTCTTCTAACAAGCCTAGCCCTAACATCTTCAGCTTTCTTCAACCTATAAACCTTATAATAATACCTAAACCAAAAACTTTCATGATCAACAAGATTCGGAACAACCCTTTTATAAACACTCTCCATTGCATCATTCTCCCTAAAAAGCTTCTCCATTTCATCACTTTTCTCATCCAACACAAACCCTAATTTCCACTCATCAAATTCACTCAAATCCTCAGGCACCTCAGTATAAGTCCCAACATCACCCTGAATTGCACGAACCTGAGCATCAAACCTACTATACCGCTTCGAATCCAATCGATTCGCATCGCGATTAGCAGTGGCAGTGCTATTATCGGAATCGGAATCGAGATTAACGGCGAGGATTGCTTCTTTACCTTGAGATATGATCTGAGCCGTTCCTTTGATGACGGTGGTTCCGATCTCGCCGACGGAATCTTGAGCAACTTCGATCTCGTTTTTTAAGCCGGTGCTGAATTCTTGTAGATCGCGACGGTAAGTTTCGATTATGGATTCGGATTTGGATGCGAGGGTTTTGATGAGTCCGCCAAAGTTCCAAGTGTCGCCGTCGCCGGCGGCGGAATTGGGATCCTGGTCTACATTGTTGGGTTTGGGTTCGGATTCGGGTTGAGGTGGATCTGGGTCGTCGGAGAAAACGGATTTGAAGAAATTCATGGGGGTTAAGGAATAAAGAGAGATTAGAGAGTGAGTGGATTTAGCTGAATGCTACTCGAAGATTTCAACATTATTATTATTATAGGAAGTATAGTATCGAACAAAACTATATTTTATTTTTTATGTTTTTAAAATCAACATTTATTTTTTTTGTTTGAGAGGTTGAAATCAACATTGTTGTTGTTGATGATGAGGCAATGAGGTGGTGAAATATTCTTTTATAGTGTATAATTCAAAGATTATGTACAAAAAATTATAATAAAATGGACTGCCTTTAAAAAAACGCTTTTTTAACACTTACTATTTTATTTTTACTAAAACAAAACACTTATTATTTTATTTAATGAAATCAATATGGGTTGGAATATGTCTCAGATAGAATGGTAAGACTCATATGTTTCAAGTTAATTAGAGAGTGAATATTAAAGTGGTTGTTAGAAAGACCTTATAATACATATAGTGCATGATTATTTTGAAGGCAATATTTGATTCTAGAAGTAAACTAATTTTAATTGTGTTTTACTAGAATTATTTTTTCAAAAAAACACATGTGATATTTAAATTATTTTATTGTATCAAATTAGCTATGGTTATTTATGATTTTTTTATAGGTCTTTCAACTTTCTTAATATGATTGTCGTTGATGTTTTTAACAACTTTTACGCTATTTTTGAGTGGTACGTGGTTAAATGAGGGTGTGCTAAGTGGGGGATTTAGTAGATTATTTAGATTGCTTATTGATCAAAAAGTATCGGTGGCGAAAATGGTGGTGTTGGGTTGGAAAGTGGGCGGGAATGGTAGGAGGTGTAGAAGAAGATTGTTTGCGGGGAAGAATAGTTGGTTTTAGATGTACTTAGGAGATTGCCTCTGTTACTCGAGTCCTTGTTCGTGGTGGTGTTGTCCTCAGGTGTTTTTAGGGTGTTTATTTTCGGGTGTTCTACCTATATACAACGCCTTTAGTTTGTATTCTCAGTTTCACCGGTCTCTGTTCGTCTTGAGAAAAAAATGTACTTAAGAAGTTGGAGCAGAAGTTTGAACACAATGATGTATATTCACTCAAAAGAGTATATCAGCTACTATCTCAAGAAGTGGGGACCCCTTAGGGTTCAACCAATAATTTAATTTGATATCAAGCAGTTTTGTTAAATGTGTCTCTATTTTCTTGGAAATTATTGCAAAAATACTTTCAACACATTATAATCTTGCTAGGAGTGGAATTCTTCACCCTGATTCATTACTTTGCCTAGGTGGGTGTGGTCAAGAAAAAAGTTTACAACATCTTTTCTTTGATTGTCTGTTTTTGGCAGATTTTGGAATGCAGAATTGCTGTGGTTAGGTGTTTGTTGTGTACTGTCAAATAACATTGTTATTCATGCTCAACAATTTCGTGGGTTACAAGTTTTTCATTCATCCCCAAAAATACTTTAGAGTGTGTTTGAATAAGGTAATTGAGAAATTTTAAGGAATTTAGAATCCAAGACAATTTAAATTATTCAATTAAACTATTTTTGTTTTTCAATACTTTTGTTTGAATGGAGTAATAAAAAATTTCATTGTCATATTTTTGGACAACTTTTATAAATTTTAATTTTTTTTGGGCCAAATTTGAAAATTGAAATTAGGGGTCAATTTGTAAAATTTAAAAAATTGGAGGGGTCAAATTGTAATTTTTGAAAAACTGGAGAGGTCAATTTACAACTTTTTGGAAATATTTTGGGGTCAATTTGAAAATTTTGAGGATCAAAGTGAAAATTTTAAATAAATTATAACAATGAAGAAATTTGAAATTCTTTAAATTTAACTTGAACAAAAGACTTCATAAATTTTCATCATTTTCAAAATATTTTAAATTATTATCCAAACAATGAAATTCATAAAGTATTTGAATTTTCTCAAAACATTACATTACTTCAAAACATTCTCTCATCCAAACACACTAATATGGTTGGAAACTATCTGAGTAATTTGGAAGGAGTAATAAATGAGTGTTTGGCCTAAAGGAAACCTCTTTGCCACTCCTCTTTGATCAAATTAAGATTCTGATGTGGTGGTGGCTTAAATCTAATCTAAGATTAAGGGATTTGATTATGATATGAATCTACGGTGGTTGAATCCCTTAAATTGCCTTGGTTATGAGGACTTTAACAACCCGTGATTTTGAGACTTTATCACTACTATTGTTGGTGTAGCTTTTATTTTAATTGAATTATGTTAGTAGATTGGAGTTGTGCTAAGGCTTTGGAGGCTTTATGCCTTGATTTGTAGCAGTTCTGGGTGAAAGTTATGTTGCTTAAGTCTTAGTGTTGTATAATGTTGTGTACTAGTTGGCACGTTGAAGGATTACCTAGAGTTGGTGTCGGTTTGGGTGCAATTTTGTTCGGGGTTTCAAGCTTTTGGCTGCAATTTTGTTCGGGGTTTCAAGCTTACATCGATGCTAAAATATATCTCTTGCTTTTGGGTGAGTTGTGATTTATGTTGGAACAAAATGTGTTTAACATTACCCTTTAAGTTTTGATGATAACAAGGTATTAAAAATTGTCAATTGAATATGTTAATATTTGTTCAAGTATGCAGGATCATAGACAAAAATTTAGTGTCTCTTTGAAGCATAGGTTCTGATAGAATAAATGAGAGCAATGGAATCAACAAGAAGGAAGCTTGAAGCATTTGAAGAAAGAGGTTCTGAAGACAAGCGGTTATAAAGAAGCTGACGTCATCAGAAGCACCTCTTCAGAAGCAGTTCACCAGAAGCTAGAAGACTAAAGAACTTTAAATGTTATTCAAATGATGATTGAATCACGCCTATCATTGCAGAAGATTGGGAGAATAAAGCAATGGCTATTTCAAATGGATTTGAAGGCATTGGATGTTTATTCAGTTGAGAGTGTTGAAAAAGGACATTTGTACGAAGTGTACAACCACTATCTCCACTACTCTGTTTTTGTAGTACAAGAACAACAGTTGTGCCTGCAACGGTGTTCCTCCAGACTTGGAATGGATTTGAAATTGATCCTTCATAGGACAATAACCAAATCAGGCAACAGATCATTGGTGATTTGATCAAGCTTCAAATGACTCTTTTTTGATGTGCTGGCAATCAACAATGTATTTTTCACACCTCTATATAAAGGAGTGAAGACCTGCAGTTTAACATACAAGACTCATACAACAATTTTACAAGTGTCAAAACTCTGCTGAAATTGTTTCACATCAAAAGTTCACTTAGAATTTCTTATCAAAGTTCATATCTTAGAAATTCTAAAGTCTTAAGAGTCTGTATCTAATTTGTATTATGAACACCACTGATTGTATATCAAGTGTTCAACCTCAAACAAATTTCCTTGTAATTCTGTTTGAGTAGAAGTCTCTTGCTGTTGTGCTTGAGCATATGAAGTCTCCTGATTAAGTTCTTGAGCATAGGAAATCTCTTGCAGTTGTGCTTGAGTAATTTGAAGTCTCTTGCTAGTTGTAGCAGTGAGCAGTTGTAATCAGATATTACATTTTAGTGAACTCTCCTTGGAAGTGCAAGGGGG